>Ga0214544_1007342_pt1 | contig 19463 bp, 20 predicted proteins | sample CNSS3metaG_FD_160074 | JGI IMG/M metagenome (GOLD analysis project Ga0214544, IMG submission 160074) | Root nodule microbial communities from cowpea collected in UCLA plant growth center, Los Angeles, California, USA - CNSS3 | ecosystem: Host-associated > Plants > Roots > Nodule | place: USA... | reverse complement strand
AAAAAAAAAATATAAAAAAAAAAATATATATATATATATATATATATATATATATATATATATATATATATATATATATCATCATCCTAATACCAAATTTAAAATTTAAAATATTACTTTCACTCATATCTATTCTCAATTAAGTTGATATATATTCTAACAATGGAACTTTAAAGGAAGTAAAGGAAGAAAAGATTAGTGTAGAAATTGCAAGTTGGAACCTGATCGCCCATGCTGACGACCACATAAGGGTCACTGGCACGTCCTTTAATGGCATCGCGAATTGCAAGATCAGTACCTCTTATAATTCGAAGTTTGAGAAGACCCAGAATACTATTGTCCATTGAAACACGATAATAACACGCAACTCCTCGTATCTACACACGTTTCAATTTAAACAAAAGAAAGTGTTTGATATGATAACCCAATTCAACCCCTTACAAATCTGGAAAGCTACAGAGCAAACACAACCATCCACAAACGAAACATTTCAATGATAGCTACGTACAACGTTTTTTGATAGTTACAATTGCTTTTAATGTCATTTGAAAACAAACGAATGGGAAAAGCTAAAGGTAAATAAATATGAGTTAATTTTGACAGGTAATTAAATGTGCGATCCACCCTCGTGCTTCAATACAAGCCTCTCGCCACCCTACATCCAATGCACATGCTAAGCTACATTTTTTTTTTTGTCCTCATAAGAAAACTAGATTTAAAATATAAATATAATTTTTGCTTTTACAATATTTTTTAATTATATATAAACAAAGAAAGATATTAAACTTTTGAAACTTTAAAGATAACTAATATTAAAATGAATAAGACGATTTCTTATACGTCTCATTAAAATAGCATTCTCTTTAAAAATATTAAGCTTGTTAAATTTTATTATAATTTGTTTTCCATTTATATATACATACGTCTTCTATTTTATTTTTTCTTCATACTTAATTAAGTTTTAAACCTCGTTCAGTTAACATTTTCAATTGAACTTCTGTAATATAGTAAGTACGTTTTAATCGAGTTCCTTTAGTTTTTCAGTTATAAATTTTCAATGAAAACAAAACTATTATTAATTATAATATCATTTTCTATTAGTTGTAAAATTTCATATTTTCTTAATACGGCTACAAACAGCAACATCTAAAACTTTACAATTCAATATTCTTCGTATGTATATGATATATTTTTTATAAATATAAATATTTATTTTTTATAAAAAAAAATATATATATATATATATATATATATATATATATATATATATATATATATATATATATATGGGTTAAATTTTCCTTACAATGAGTTGATTTCACTTGATTTAAGTGAAATCATTCGATTGAAAAACAATTCAACTAATTGAATACATTCATACCATAAAAACTACATACAACAAGTCTTTTAACCTTTTAAAACTCATTTTAACATATTAAAAAGGACACATTAAGACTAACAAGACATTTAAGCTATTTCATATAGCCTACCAACATGATATAACATGTAATTATTACATTTAACACATCAATTAGAGATTTAATACAATTCAAACATAATCATCAAGTGGATCTTCATCAATCTTCATCAATCACATATGATCTTCATGCACTTGGATTTATCAAATCTTTTGCTTCAAGCTTTCTTGTGCCAACAATCTCCCCCTGATATGATGAAACCAACACCCTCGAGTTGAATTGATGAGCTAAGATCCATAAAGAAACCTGAAAAAGCTTTTGCATACAAAATACCAATATACAAACACACATCCAAACAAAAACACACAAGCATACATACATATCGCATATGTGTATGCTCCCCCTATCACTAATAATATGATTTAACTTCATATTTCACATTCAGTTAGCTATATTACATGGTTCCAACAAATTTAATTTCAGGTTTTCCAACTTTAACCCAATTTTACTCATTTTTAACTCAACTTTACTCATTTTCAACTTTCATCATATTTCTCACCCTTTGGATTCATCAAATGAAAGATAATGCACAAATCATTTTGGAAAGAGTAAAATTTTCATTAAAGTAGTAACATAGGAGACTATCAAGGCAACTGATAGTGAATACAGACATTGCAGAATCAAAACAGAAATGGAAAACACAACATGAAGCTAAGACTAATATAATTAGTCGATTGAAAGCAAAAAACAACTTATTAAAATATTGGAACAAACAGACAAACACACAAATGCAACAACAATATGCAATGCATGACCTATGAGTCATCCCCTTTATTCATCCTTGGGGTTGTCTTTGTTGTAGACATTGGAGAGGAGGTCATGAACATTATGGAGTTGGCCATCCAAGTCTTTGAACCTTGTTGTGCAATATGCATGGTGTGCATTTTGTGCAATGTTCAAATGTTGAAGTTGGTAGAGAACCATTCTTTCAAACTGGGAATATGTAGGTCCAATGTTCTCAAGAGGTTGATAGATCTCAATGGCCATGGGTTATGGATCATCTTCTCCTTGATTTACTCCACTTGTGTCCGCTTCATGATCATTGGCTCCAACTTCAATGTTTGCAGCTTGCTCTCCTTCAACCAGTCATGTGTTGCCTACCTTGGTGAATCACATCTTGTGCATATTGAGTGTGGAAACATGGTTCAACAGGCCAATGGACTCTTTAAGCTCTCCCTCCACATCAACACCAAAATGCTCAATCAACTTGGAGATGAGAACCACATATGGAAGCTTGAAATCAGTTAACCTCTTGGCCTTCAACATGTGGTCATGGATGGTGTATGTCCAATCAACTATCAAACCATTTTGGATGCAATACATCACCACCAAGTCACCTTCATTTAAGGTTTCATGATTTCTCCCCCTACGCATGATAATTTTGATCACCACCATAGCTAGTGGCGAAACTTGGAGAAAATATTTAGGGGTGCCAAATTAAATTTGTTATATATAATTTGTTTTAGTTAGAAAAAAAAATATTCATTTTTTCTTCTCATTTCCTCTACTTAAAACAAACACACATAATAGTGTAATTCAAAAAAATATTACTATTATTTTCTATTATATCATGATACCAAACCATGAATATTATTTTAGATAAGCTCTTTGTACCTCATCAATTTGATTTGGTGGGTATTGTCAAATTTGAATACGCTTTTTCCGGATCGCGTTCTAATAAATTTTTAAATTCATTATATATAACTCTAGAAACTTTAGAGATTTGATTTTCATTGTCTTGAATTCTTGGTTCTCATAAAAAGTTTAGTTAACATATATGCCTTTTTTTCATCTTGATCACAAACCTTCTTCTTCAAAAGAAGAATCGATTTTTTTACTCTTTATCATAATCTTTTTAATATAAATTTATCACATCTCACCTATTTAGAAAAAAGAAAAAATTTATATTCAAAAATCACAATTATCACAATGCAAAATGCAAGACATAACAAAACTCATACCACTTTAATTAAATAAGCAACACGGTATAAATTCAAAACTTAAAAAAAATACCATAGGCAGCAGAAAACACAAAATCCCTAAATTTCATAATTAAGGGTTATAATAATTTGGAAAAAAGTATAATTAGGGTTCATACCAATTTCATAAAAGAATCCCTAAAATCATAATTAGGTTTATACTAATTTGGGATAAACTTAATTTAGAGAAACATCATACAAAAATCATAAATCTAACATACATAAATCATAATAAGATACTGACCTTGATCTGTGAGAGATCATGCGAGAATTACTTCAATCTCTATCTATATGTTCACTAACCTCTATTTTCCAATCTATCTCTGTATTTATTTCTCGGTTTAGTTAGTCCGATGGTACCCACTTTCGTTCAGATGTGTCCATTTGGTACCCGCTTTCAAAAATGTGTCAATCTAGTCCCAACTTTTGAAAAAGTGTCTTAATCAGGTCCCTTTCAGACAAAAATTACTATAGCCGTTAACAATATTGATATTTAAAATGACTTACAAAATTAAGTGTTGATATTTATATCAAAATTTAGGACCTAATAATTTTTTGTTGAAAAGGACCTAATTGAGACATCTTTTCAAAAGTTGGAACTCAATTGATACCTTTTTAAAAGCGGGTATCAAACTGACACAACTAAATGAAAGTGGATACCATCCGACTAATTAAACCTTATTTCTCCTCACACACTTTCATGATAATTTACATGGTGAAAAATTCTATAACAAAAAAAAAATCCTAATCTCTTTTATAAATCAATGTTTCCATTAAATTTTTTATTTTATCTTTTATTATAATTTCCATAATATAAATTTAATATAAATAATATATAAATATAATTTAAAAAAATATAAAATATATATATATAATAAATTTAAAAAAAATAGGGGAGTTGTGGCTCCCCTATGTCAACTCATAGTTCCGCCATTGACCATAGCTAGCAACCTTTCCTCCACACGATTGCGCACACATTGGTTGAAATATTGGACTTTGTTGAATTCATCCACTGTAGTAATCATCAACATTGACTATTGCATAGAAGTTTCCACCAAGACTCATGGTTCTAGAAGTGATGTGATCCCAGCAAGGCTCATAGTTTGGGCCATTGGCCAGGCCCATTTCTTTTATTTTTTTTATTTTTTAATTAAATAAATGATTGTTCTAATGAGGTTATTTTTCAATGCAGCCCATTTCTAAGTCTGTTCCATGAGCACACATTTGAGTCATAGTTAAGTGTATTGGGCCTTTGAATTGAATAGCCCAATTCATCCCTTGGAGGTTGGAGGCTTATCTACATCATGTATGCACCAGTGTGACTACGTGAAGGCATTGGGCCTAAAATTGGCATTTGAAGCCCATTATCACTTCCATTGCACGTCTGCAAGCATCAGCATCATTATACGTTTTTATTGGGCCCGAGCCGAATTCTCCCAAACCTCACGCGTGACCAAACAAAAGGGAAAGCTCATTTTTTGTCATTTCATCACGCGTTGCAGCCTATTCTCTCCTCATTCATTCTGCTAGGGTTCAAACCTCTATTAGCGTTTATTCCACACCTTCTCGAGTTTCTTCACGTGTTGAAACAACAGCTGCTAGGTTTCTCTCACGCTTTGCCTCATCCCATTGTCACACAGACCTTCCCAAGCCGTTAGGATTCATCACGCGTGTTAACCCTCTACTAGGGTTTGTTGCTGCCACTCAACACAGTCCCACTCTTAGTGTGTAGGGTTCGTAGTTGACGGACAACCAACCCCTTTTCATCTTTGCCGTTAGGATCCTTTGTTAGACGGTGTTCCCTTTCTTTTTCATTTGCTTTCTCACGGCTGCCCTTCATCTAAAAAAGGTGCAGGTCATTTAGTTGTAAGCTAGCTTTGAAGAATATGAGAGTGGATTTTCCCCTTTTGTCTTAGCTCAAAAACCCTAGATGAGGTTTCATCTTGTCGAGTTGCCCAAACACCGTGAGTGTGTGAGTTTTCGTGTGAGAACGAGAGAGATTCGTTCCATAATCGAGTCTTCCGCTACATTTCTCGTCGATTTCACGAACAATCGACACTTGGAAGTCGTTCTCCATTGCTTGTAGCAATTTCCATCTGATTAACGGTGTCGTCGACCTCATCAAGAAGGACTAAATAGATCCATGTGAAGCAATTCCAAGGGCCTTTCAATTGAAATACAGTTTTTCTGTTTAAAGGAAACCTTGGTTTGCTTTCCCTTTTCACATGCTTCACATATTCTATCCTTCTCAAATCAAGTGTCAAAGGTGTTGAGATGGATATTATTAGGCAAACGTGGAAGGATATGGTTGGCCTAAGGCAAAGGGGTGTGCAAGTTCACAAGCGTGAAACTACCACAGTGGATGAATTCAACAAGGTCCAATATATCAACCAATGTGTGTGTAATCAAGGTGAACAAACTCAAAATTTCTATGTGGGAAAGCTTCGTGTGGAGGAAAGGTTGCTAGCCATAGTGGTGACCAAAATTATCATGCTTAGGGGGAGCAATCATGCAACCTTGAATGAAGGTGACTTGGTGGTGATGTATTGCATCCAAAATGGTGTGGTAGTTGATTAGACATACAACATCCGTGACCATATGATGAAGACAAAAAGGCTCACTGATTTCAAGCTTCCATATGTGGTTTTCATCTCCAAGTTCATTGAGCATTTTGGTGTTGATGTGGAAGGACAGCTTGAGGAGTCCACTGGCCTGTTGAAATATGTTTCCACACTAAATATGCACAAGATGGGATTCACCAAGGTAGGCAATACATGGTTGGTTGAAGGAGAGCAAGTTGCAAACATTGAATTTAGAGCCAATGATCATGAAGCGGGCACAAGTGGAGCTAACCAAGGAGAAAATGATCCACAACCCATGGCCATTGAGATTTATCAACCTCTTGAGAACACTAGACCTACTTATTCCCAATTTGAGAGGATGGTTCTCAACCAACTTCAAGATTTGAACATGGCACAAAATGCACATCATGCTTATTTCACAACAAGGTTCCAAGACTTGGATGATCAACTTCATAATGTTCATGACCTCCTCTCGAATGTCTACAACAGAGGAAACCCCACAAATGAGTGAAGGGGATGGCTTAAAGGTCATGCATTGCATATTGTTGTTGCATTTGTGTGTTTGCTTGTCTATTCTAGTATTTTAATCAGTTATTTTTCAAAGTGAATCGACTGATTATACCAGTCTCAGCTTCATGTTTGGTTTTACATTTCTGTTTTGATTCTATAGTGTTTGTATTCACTATCAGTTGCCCTGATAGTCCCTTATGTTACTACTTTAATGAAAATTTTACTCTTTCCAAAATGATATGTCCATTATCTTTAATTTGATTAATTCAAAGGGTGAGAAAATGAGTAAAGTTGAGTTAAAAATGAGTAAAATTGGGTTAAAATTGGAAAACCTAAAATTAAATATGTTGGAGCCATGTAACATAGCAAACTTGATCTTAAATATCAATTCAAATCAAATTATTAGGGATAGGGGGATCATATGCATATGTGATATGTATGTATGCTTATGTGTTTTTGCTTGGGTGTGTATTTGTATATTGGTATCTTATGTACAAAAGCTTTTTTAGGTTTTTCAATGGATCTTAGCTCATCAATTCAACTTGATGGTGTTGGCTTCATCTAATCAAGGAGAGATTGTTGGCACAAGCAAGTTTGAAGCAAAGATTTGATAAAGCCAAGTGCATGAAGATCACATGTGTTTGATGAAGATTGATGAATATCCACTTGAAGATTACGTTTCTAGTGTATTAAATATGGAAATAATGTGTTAAATGTAATGATTAGACGTTATATAATGTTGGTAGGCTATTTGACATAGGTTAGATGTCTCGTTAGTCTTACTTTGTCCTTTTTAATATGTTAAAAAGGGCTTTAACAAGTTAAAAGGCTTGTTAATAGTTTTTGGTATGAATGCATTCAATTAGTTGAATTATTTTTCAATCAACTGATTTCACTTAAGTTAAGTGAAATCAACAGATTGTACGGAAAATTCAACCGACTAATTTCAATTAAATCAGACTATATAAGTTGTGTTTTCGAGAGCAAAAGAACAATTATGAGTTTTAGAGCGTGAAAACTTATCATTCATCACTAGAAAACTATTTCTCTCTGCAATACACAACTACAACATGTTGATTGAAGATCTTGGTTGATCTTGGAGGCATTTTGGTCAGGGATTAGCTTGAAGAACACATGTATGGTTGGCTAGGGAGAGCCACCGTTAGGTTTTGTAGTTTTTGTGCCTTTGGATGTTTGCCTGATATAATTTCAGGTCTGTAAGTATGATTCTTGCAGGGTGGTAGTCTAGATTTTTGTGTGAGTAAAAAATCTTGTGAGTTTCTTTGTTCAAAAGTGTAACCTTGGTGTGTGATTTGTAAAACTTTTGAACATAGTGAAAACCAAGCTCAAGGTTGTCCTGGTAAACTGGACGTAGCTCTGTGATTGAGTGAACCAGTATAAAAAAACTATGCAATTCTCTTTCCTTCATCTCACTTACTTTAAATCACTTTAAAAACTCAAGAAAACCAAGTAATTCATTCTTTGTTGTTTGAGTTAAATCTGCAAATTCTGCATTCTGCATAAATTCTCATGATTTTAGCCAATTGATTTGAAATTTTAATCGATTGTTTCATAGGTTCAAGAACAAATTGGTTTGCTGTTTTATTTTTTGACAGATCGAAAGTGTACTATTCTGCAACTTTTGCATTCAAATTTCACAATCTATTTGATTCAATCAAAAGGGGTTTTATGCTTTCGAAAAAGTTTTAAACAACCAATTCACCCCCTTCCCTGCTTAAATCACCATTTCAAACTAACATTAAATGTATTAGTGAGTCCAAAAGGTATTACCAACCTTTCATATAAGTTGGTCTTAAAGGCAGTTTTGCACTCATCGCCCTTTTTTATTCTTATTTGGTGATAACCACTATTTAGATCACTTTTAGAAAACATGAGGGCCCCATGCAACTCATCACGCATATCATCTAGCCTAGGAATTGGATGCTTATACTTAATGGTTATATTATTTATTACTTTAAACACAATACATTATCAACTTGCCATCCTTTTTGTGTACTAACAAAATAGGCACAATACATGGGCTAAGACTCTTTTAAATCCAGCCCTTCTCCAACAACTCTTGGACTTGGGACTCTATCTCATTGGTTTCTTGGGGATTTATCCTATAGGTTGGTCTATTTGGAAGTCTAACCACAAGCACTAAATCTATTTGATGCTCTATTCCCCTAAAAGGAGGAAGCCCAATAAGCTTTTCCTTAGGAAATACATTACCCAATTCTTTCAAAAGATTTTCAATGTTAGAAGGTAGACTCTTAAGCTCAGGAGATGTGGTAGTGCATATAAATGTTCCTTTACACAAAAAGATATGAATGTTGTTCAACGAGGAGAACTCTTTTTAAATGTTTTTTTTGTCAAAATGTTCTCACGTTGAATGAGCTTGGGGGAAAGGAACATCAAACTGCCCTACCTCAGATTCATCTTTATTTACTGGACTTTGGTTTTGACTTGGACTTCTTTTTTTCTTCATTTCTCTTATTTCTCATTTGAACTTGATCCTCAACCACTTAAGATGGCGAGAGAGGATGGAATACAAATTTCTTCTCCCTATGAGTGAAGATAATATCGTTGGTGAGACCATTGCATGGTTTTTTTTATAAAATTGCAATGGTCTCCACAATGAGATGTGACAAGTTTCCATAGGTATTATATCTTATAGCAGATTATCCTAATATTTCCCCATGGAAAGCTTGACCTTCTCATGAAGAACTAGATTCGAAATTGGGGGGAAACGCTTGCTAGGGTTCGTGATTGGATGCAAATTAAAAAGGGATGACAAAGGGAACCCATAAACACATACAAAAACATAGAATCGAAGAAATGGAAAATGTGAACAGTGAGTGATATCGAAAACGCGAATTGAATGGGTGGAACACCTAAGATAAGACAATGAGATTTGACACTCGAAGGTGTAGAGAAACTCTCAAATTCATCAAATCTGAATACAAATGTGTCTCACAAGGACTTATATACCATGGGCCTAAACATAAAAAAGCCCTACATGACTAAAGGTTTGATAAAAAAAAATGCCCAAACATAAACATTAAAAAATTATAAAAGAGTTCCTATTCTATGATTCGAAGCTAATCTGTGATCTCTTGTGAAGGTCATGGGCATGCTTCCATCAACTGCTCTAAAATCCATGTGGGGCTCCTAGCAATGCTTCCATCACCTTCACTTGTTGATTAACTATTAAATACCCATCTTCATTAAGCCAGTGAAGTTTATAAGGTTTTGGATGAGGTATGACAGTTTGTGATAACTTATCAACCAACCTAGTACTATAGTAGTTGCAGCATGAGCCACTATCCGCAATTAGAGAACAACTATTTTCTAGAACTTTACATTTTGTATGAAAGGTGTTCTCTGTTAGGGTTAGTTATTGTGGATCCTTCTTATCATAAAATGGTCCTCATGTTAAACTCGTCTCTAGTCGCTTTAAATATCAACAAAAACAAAGTTTCCCCGTAATGTAGTATAGGAAGGAAGACTTGGGTTAAATCCAAGGAAATGATACTTATTAGGTTTATTTGCATAATTTAATCTTGCTAAAGATAAAAAAAAGGTTTAATTACTCGGATGGTACCCATTTTGGTACAGCTATGTCAATCTGGTACCCGCTTTTAAAAAAGTGTCAATTGCATTCCAACTTTTGAAAAAGTGCTTCAGTTAGGTCCCTTTCACACAAAGTTGACTAATGTCGTTAATGATGTGTCATGTGTCAGTCTGTGATTTTTTTATTTTTTAAAATTTATTTATTTATTTTTTAAAGTTTTTGAAAAAAGAATAAAAATGTGTCAGGTCCCTGTGTTGACACGTGGCATTGTCAGTGCCACGTGGCATTGCAATGTCACGTGTTAGTGTCACTATCAGATGTCATTGTGTTGATTTCGATTTAGCCCTCATATATGTTTTTTTTGTTTCAATTTAGTACCTACTTATGTCTATCTTATTCAATTTTGACCTAATTTTTTTTAATAATTAAAATCCATTTTTTATAAAATTAAAAGTAATTACGTATAAAAGTTTTACAAAAAATAAGTATTTGATATTTATATTAAAATTTAGTAGTAAAAGTCATTTTATTAAGTCATTTTTAATAAAAAAATTAATATAACATTCATACAAATAGAAATTTTTGTTTAAAATTAATAAGAGACTATATTGTTCTATTTTGGAAAAAAAAAAAATAATTAACAAAACATCAGTACTTAATAAAAAAGAAATTAATAAAGTAATATGTTAAAAAGTCATTTATAATAAAAAAATATTAGTAAAACATTTACAAATAATAAATTTGGTATGAAATTGAGAGAAATAATATAAATATTAGTCCTTAATTTTGTAAAAATATTTATACTTAATTAGCTTTAATCTTATAAAAAATGGATTACAAAAATATTTTAATTATTAAAAAAAATGGGACAAGATTGAATCAGATACACATAAAGTAAGTACTAAATTAAAACAAAAAGATATATATGGGGGCTAAATCGAAATCAATACAATTGTATCTGATAGTGATGCTGACATGTGGCATTGCAATGCCATGTGGCACTGACAATGCCACGTGTCACACACCTGACACGTGGCACTTTCTTTTCAAAAAATTTTAAAAAAATAAAAATAAATAAAAACATTTTTAAAAACATTTTTAAAAAAAAATTAAAAAAATCAAAAAAACCACAGACTGACATGTGTCTCGTCGTTAACGGTGTTAGTCAATTTCTTCTGAAAAGGACCTAATTGATAGACTTTCTCAAAAGTTGGGATGCAATTGACACTTTTTTAAAAGCGGGTACCATCCGAGTAATTAAACCAATAAAAAAATTTCAAAGGAGGGAAATGAAATAAAAGAGAAAAACATGTGTAATTGTCTAAACTCAAACTACTTTAAATGCATGACATAAACTAAATTTTAATTATGCATGAATGCAATGCAAACTACCTTTACGAATAACCTATCCAAAGCAAAAATGACTAATGAAACTGCATTATGAAGCTTAGTTATAAAAGAGAAGTGCACAATTTAAAATTAGATTTGATAACATAAGCGTACTGCTATTGCACCTATTTCAATTTTATGCAATACGTGAAAGCTAATAGAAAATGCATAATAGCCTAAGTCTAAATATGTAAATCAGATTTTATGTACTGTAGTCAAAATGTATAGATGCAATAACTCATCTCAACCTAAACAAGTGTTAAATGATGCACCGCCGGGCGACAACCAATGTGTAGTAGCATTTGTGATTTTGGTTGTGATGGTTACGGGTTGGGGTTCTGTTATGGGGTACTGGGTTTTATGCGTGTGGTATGGATAAAAAAAATGGACAGACTTTTATTGTATAAGTCTAATGCATGAAATATGAATGGGTGATGATGCTAAACTTGAATTGGTTTTAGGTATTGGAATAAAGGAACTAGTGCAGCTATAGTTTAGGTGAATTTATGAATTTGCATGAGTTGTTTGGATAATGTGGTTTTTGGTTTTGGAGTTCATCTTTTAGAATGCATAATGTGGGACTAATGTGTGAATATGTGACTATGTATTGATGTTAAACTTAGGTTGATATGAGAGATTAGTTGAAAGGTGCTCTGGTAGGTGATGTTTGAGACCTTGCATGATTAAATGCATTATTTGGTTACTACTTTATAATTTCTATGAGCATGGTTCATTCTTGGTTAAATTCAAGTGTTGGAATGGTTTTAAAGTGTTGAATACATGTGAATATCTATGATTGATGAATATGCATTGTGATGATGTAATTAGAGGCATGTTGAATTATGTGAGCATGCATTTGGTATTTTGAATGTGTTTCTGGAGTGATTAGTGTGTTAAGACCTGCGTTGGGCTGCAAAAAACCAGAAGTTTTCACACTTACTAGTGTAACGCCTGGCAGTGCTAATTGAACCGCCAAGCGACAGGTGAACCAGGGCATCCAAGGGTGCTCCTGAACCACCAAGAAGTCTATGTTGCGACATCGCCAAGCGACACTTAGGCTGCATCAAACGATGGTCTAGTGGTAGTTTCCTATTTGGTGTATTTTGCATGTAAAGTTGTGGTGGCCTTGGGTATAGGATATGCTTGCATGTATTAAGAGCGGGGAGGTTCATAATTGAGTGATTAATACGGAGAAGGAGGTTTGTATTGGTGGTACTCTTGTGTGAGTATACGAGCGGAGAGATTCGTATGTTTTGTGCTCACACTTGAAGGTTATTTCGAGCGAGGAGGTTCGTAATAGGATGTGTTCACGCATGTTGGATTATAAGTGTGCACAATGATATTGGATGTGCTAGTCTCATGAACGAGTATGCGCACGATGTGATTGGATGTCCTAGTCTCATAATATGAGACTATGACTACATATTTATCTTGTGATATAAGGTCTTTAAGAATGAGAATCTGGTTAAGTTGAATTATTTTGTGTGACGTGTTCACATTACTTACGTACAATTTATTTTGTTTAAGCGCACCCTTTCTGTTTGTGTTTGGCGATGATCGTGTGATTTGTCACACAGGAGCCGGTGTGATTCCAAGTGATGATAGTGATGCTTAGATGTGGAGTTATGGAATAGCTTGGGAGTTTTATCGAACAAATATGTTTTGAATAATTATATTTTTCTTTAAGTTGAATTTGGATTTGGACTTGTAATCGTTTGATAATGAATTATGGATTTTTTTAGACACTTTTAACGAATTTAAATTTTCCTGCATTTGGGAATGGTATCAGATGTTTAAATCTTATTTTAATTATACATTTCTTTACCAAGTAATATCCGACTAGGGTCTTACACTCACAGCGTTCGCATTTCAATTTGGGTTATGACATTTTAGTTAAGCTACACATTTTGACAATTGAAAGCTACTTTGACCAGGGGCATGTCTATAATAAAACAAAGTTAAACCAAGGGCTAAAAATCCAATTTAGAAAAATAGAAAGGTATCCTGGTTAAATTGTTTACTGAAAGGAGAGGCTTTAAAAGAACACATTATATTTGCAACAGAAGTCTACTAAAAGAAAACTATATTTCTCTACACAACCAAAAAAACTAATTAATTAAGGATAAACACAAGTTTATTTACACTAAAACGAAATTTTATAGAAGAAAAACTAGCAAAGATAGGATGTTATCACCTCATCACAAAGGTAAGCATCTTCATTAGTACACTCACTAGACCCCTTATTATCACCCTCATTCTCACTTTCATCTTGGTTGCTATACTTGTCAACACCCCTAAGAATCATGGTCTTTTTGGTGGGGCATTGTGTTTCTATATGACCTATACCAAGACATTTAAAACTAGCAAAGATAGGATGTTATCACCCCATCACAAGTGTGTGATAATGTTATTCCCTCTTTATCTTTTCCCTTGACTAGGTTCCTATATGGCTCTTCCTTCTTCTCTTCTCTTTTAAAATCATTTTTCACATAAGCGTTAGGTTGAGCTTGGTTCCTCTTTGAAAAAGATTTTCTCAAATATTGTTGTACTACCTTTATGGACATTTGCACTAAATCATTTAAATCTTTGTAAGGTAGAAGCTCAATGTTATCTCTTTTATAAAGATTCAAGCCACTTAAGAATCTAGATATGGTAATGGTCTCGTCTTCAATTATCCCTACTCTCATAATAAACAACTCCATTTTTTTCTTATATTCTTTTATAAACATATTTCTTTGTTAGAGGCTTTGGAGTTTGTCCATAAGCTTTCTATTGTAGTATGAGTGAATGTGCCTCCTCTTAAAGGCATACTTAAGACCATTCCAATACTCAATTGGGGGACCATTACTACGAAGCTTCACTTGGACTAGAGAAGTCCACCAATACATTGCATACCATTGGAAGCTAAGGGTTGCTAAAGGCACTTTTCTTTCTTCTCTAACTTGGTGGCAAACAAAAAGTTGCTCCACCTTCATTTCCCAATCCAAATATGTCTCTACATCATCCTTTCCTTGAAAATATGGTAGGTCAACTCTAGAATCCCTAGGGGTAGGGTCTCTTCTTTATCTCCCAATGTGATAAGGTTGTTGGTAGTAATCTCCTAACTTTATCCTCCATCTTCCTCAATTATAGTTTCATTACTTCTAGATACTCTACCAGAGTTACTCCTACTTTTAATTTTATTTTGAATTTTCTCATCCTTTAGTCTCAAAATTCTAATTTCCTCCTGTAAGATGGCAAGTTGAGCATCTCTTTCAATTGATCTTTTACTTTTTTTGTTGCCTCTTGTGTTCTCCATAGTTCAAGTGATTTGAGCTATTGATAATCTTGTTTTAAGTTGTGAATATAATGCTAACACTCACTTGCACTATGTAGAGAAGGCTGCCTAGAAATGACTAAATTTTTTTTTATTTTAGGTTTTAAAACAAAGGTATTTCTAAGAAATTCCAAATAGGAAGTAGATAGCAAGCTTCTTAAGTTCTCTTCTAGAAAAGAGAGTTAAATAACTTGGATTTCTTAAGTACAAAGTCTTTCCTAGCCAAAGGAACTAAAAGACTCTTGCACAAAACTTCTTTGATGGAATTAAGTGACAAATTAAGACACACTATAAAAAACAATTAAAACAAAGCAAGAATTTAAATGCCTAAGCTAATCGACCCTAATGGTGAGGCTTATTGGTACAAGACACACTCATCGTCTACAAACACATTTACTATTTGAAAAAGGTTATAATTAAGAGATGAGAGAATACCTAGGGCTCCTTTGAAGCTTGGAGTTCCACTTTGACTTCCACCCCCTAAGATGCTACCTCAAGATATTGGTCCACCTCCAAAGAGAGTCTTACATCAAGATGTTCACCAAAACCAAAAGAAGCCAAAGGAAATAAAGCAATAAAAGCATGAAATGAATGAAAGCTAAACTTAGAGGAATGAAATTATATGACAAGACACAAGGAATTACGAATTAAAACAAGGAAAAAATTAGGTTCGAAATAAAAGGCTAATCACACAATTAAAAATCACCTAGAGAATGGCACTAAAGTAAATTTCAAAAACCAAAAATCAACTATTGCGGCATTAGGTCACTCAATAAGCTCAAAGCCGAGACATATAGAGGTTGAATTGCAAAGAATTAAATGCTTAAACTTCAAACAATTAATGCACTAACTCCAAGTAGTAGTAGTGGTCATGATGCACAACTTTTGATCAATTTTTCTTATCTTTTCTTTTGTTCCTTTCGTAAAACTTTTTCTATATTTTTTTTTCTCTCTTTAGAATTTTTCTCAACAATTTTCCAGCACCAATTTCGAACCACTTCTTCTACAAATCCATCATATATCACTTGAAGCAAAGAAGAAAAGAAAAACACTTAAAATTGGAAAGAAACCTAAAGAATCAAAGTAGAGATTATGAAACTTGAAACAAACACAATTTAATCCCAACTCTACAAACTTGTCAATGGTCTAATAACGAGTAAGAACACAAAATTGAAAATCAAAGGCACTAAAAAAGGACACCAATATATAGTGTTTAAGTGATTAAGCAAGCATCAAGGAAGATACCCACTGAACATTAAGATAACCAAGATTATCTAGATGTGAAGGTTCATTTTCAAGGCTCTAAGAGAGAACAAATGTTCAATTAGAAGAAAAATTCAAAACACCAGAAATCATAATATTCGCATAAAAAAAAACCAAAGGAAGCACATGTTCTAGCAAAATTCAAACGGCTAAATAAGGGTTTATGACATGTAATGACTAAACATGACTTCTAAACACAACATTTGGATTTGAAAACCAAAATGACTTAAAACAAGAACAAATCCATCGAACAAAAATAATAAACACTCAATAAAATTTAAAAAGCAAATGATCATAACACAATAGAACACATATAACACACATGGAAGATTCAAGATAAAGCAAACGAAGTTGAACCAAAAGAATAAGACATAGAATAAGAAATCAATTGGTAAAAAACTCAAGTCAAGCAAGGAAAGAAGCATAAGACAATAAAAATTTGAAGAAACAAGGAAGAAGATGAACTTATCTCTTGAAGCGTGTCCAACCAAAGCCCTAGATACCACATGGTGAGTCCATCTTCAAGCTAGAAATCCATTCATATGTAATGAAGGAGTCCATGGAAGGTTGAAGGCGTGAAAGTAAGTATAAAGGAGAGGAGAAGGTTCGGTGATGGTGATTTGGAGTAGCTCTCAAGTACATAACCAAAATACATAACTAAAAGAAAATCCTATACTATTGGGCCCAAAATAAACCATAGTCTAATATTTACAAATATAGAGTCCAAGGTTAGGTATTCACATCTTCCTTAACTTCAACTTGGGCCTATTATGCTTAAAGGAGGCCCAATCTTCTCGTATCCTCCTACGGTTGTTGGCCCTTTTGTTAGAGGCATGTCAACACTTTCAAAACATATATGACCTCACCACCTTGGACTCGTATCGAAACTGTAGAAGAAAGCACACAGGATACGAATCAGCGTGTGAGCGGTACCACCAACATGATGATGTGACCCCAACAAGACTTATAGCATTGGGCCAACGCCTGGGCATATTTCTTTTATTTCTTTTATTTTCTTTATTTTTAATTAATTAAATATTTTCTCTAAAATTGCCTTTATTAAATGCAGATCAACTTTTACAAGCATGTGCATTGTGGGCCTTGGTTTGTTGCGGCCCATTCCAAAAAAAAACCTGCATCATGCGCCTTTCACGTGGGTCTGCACCCAATTGCTTATAGGAATCATGCGTGGCCAGCATCACATGGATCCAGCTTCTACAATCCACGCATCTCACGGATACAACACCTAGCACAACATTCTGCAGCGTCTTTAGAAGAGCCACATGTTTGGGCTTCTATCCAAATAGCTTTCGCTTGAACATCTTTCACACACAAAGCCCATTGAAGCCAACCTCTCAATTAGGGTTCACGTGTTTTCCACCTCTGATTCTCTCACGTTGGGAGCATGCCGCTAGGGTTCAAACAATGAACTTTTTCACGTTTAGCTCAAACACGTCCCTCACCATTCTTCGCTAGGGATTCCAAATCCATTTTCAGTAGATATCATAACCCTCCTTCCAAAAGTGAGTTGGCAGACAAACATTGCAAACAAATATGTAACATTCCAAGGAATAGGGCATTGGACAGTGACTTTTGTTTCTACACCGGATGCAATTATAATTTTACAAGGACCAATTGTGGTCACTTTTCACATGCCTCCGACTATGTATGTTAACTCTCTTATAAACTTATTCCCACTTAACCATGTGAAAACTAGTAATAGTATTAGATAAATATGGAATAGTAAATAAATAAAATTTTTTTCTCCTTCTCCTATTATCTGAAAGCTATAGAATGTAAAATATAAGATGTAAAAATTCCGTGTGTAAAATTATGATGTATAAATTATAAAGACATCCTTAAGTTTATATTTTTGTTTTATCAAACTTCAAGTATAATATAATTATATGTTAAATAATAATTAAAAATCAAAATATCTTTCTATTTGGAAAGAGACGTCACACAGATAAATTAATTCACGAGATAAGATAACAATCATATTATCCTAAAAGTACTCGATATATATATATATATATATATATATATATATATATATATATATATATATATATATATATATATATATATATATTCTTAATTAGAAACTAATTTTAGAAATAGAAAATAGTTAGTCAATATAATGATCAATTTAGATATCAATTTATAAAATTAAAATTATTGATTATTAAAATAGTCACTATTATAAATAAAAAATTATAATTAGTCATTAATTAATTAGAGACTAATTTAGAAACTTATTCATTTTGGGAGCTAAAACCTAGATAAGTAATTTTAAAGATCAATTTAGTGACCAATGTAACGCCCCATTTAATTTAATACAAAAATTAAAGGAAATGCCACACATAAGATAGCATAACAACGCAGTCCTAGGGTTCCCAACATCACCCCTACGAAACTAGGCACACCACGATGCCAACAAAAGTAGGATAACTGTTTAACTAAAAGTTACACTCTAAAAACCACGAATACAGGGGCCATAGCCCTAAAGAAAACACGAAAGAAAGAAGTGTGAGATCCAGCCCAGATGGCTAAGTAGCGGAGTCGCCATTCCCTTGTTGCCCATGAGAACCTCGCCCATCTGCTCCCATCAACCAAGTTGATGATCATCGCAAGAGAGAACAGCCACATACATCACAACCATGCAACAAAACGGGTAAGCTAGAGCCAATAACATATTCATCATGCAGTCAAATATATTTTCCTCATCTCATATCCACATAGCAACCAAACATGTTATGACTCTTCATTCAATACACTACGACTCGACTCGACTCATCCGGATACGTATAACTTAGTCGGATTCAGCAGATGCTTGCGCTTGTGGTGGATATCCCTGCTCAACTCTGAGCTGCTCATCTCCGAGCTATGTGGTACAAGTGTTACGATGAATCAAATCTCCCTCACCACAAGGTTAGCCCTTAATGAATTTCAGGCCTTCTGCTACTCTCACCACAGGAGTCAGTCTACTCTAAGTGAGACTAACTGGCCCCTTAGAGTGTCAGGATGCAGTCCTTTCCTTGAATCCTTACCTAGTTATACAGATGGGCACCACCATGGGCACCCACTAACAGGGGCCATGGAATTACGTCCCGACCACTGAAGCGCGACCCCAGAGGTCTCACCTAGAGACCCCAAGGAATTTATACGCTGACACGGACCGACATTCATAGCTCAGTAATGAACGAACATAAAATCATATTTACATTTCCATACCAACCATTGAGATTAATTCCTCATACGCATCATATTTCGAATCCCTACCTCTGATCATCACCACCCCATGAATCTAGGGCCTCATCTCATATTAATCACGTGTTCCTTTGGTTCCAAACCACTCATTCATTTCACATG
>Ga0214544_1007340_pt1 | contig 19469 bp, 5 predicted proteins | sample CNSS3metaG_FD_160074 | JGI IMG/M metagenome (GOLD analysis project Ga0214544, IMG submission 160074) | Root nodule microbial communities from cowpea collected in UCLA plant growth center, Los Angeles, California, USA - CNSS3 | ecosystem: Host-associated > Plants > Roots > Nodule | place: USA... | reverse complement strand
TATATATATATATATATATATATATATATATCATTCTGTTAACCATGAAATCAAGAAACTAAATATTAAAAATGAAATAAAATAAAATAGAATATTAAAAAAAAACACAAAACAAATAGCAAAACAAATCTTAAAATCCGTTTCTGGAAATTGTGAAACAGATTGTATAATCCGTTTCATATAAAAAAACGCAATATTCAGAAAACAACTTTCCAAATTTGTTTGTAGAAATCATGAAACGGATTTTGTAATCCGTTTCATATAAAAACGTGAAACGTAGTGCAATTAAATTTTTTTTACTGTTATTTTTCTTTCTTCATTTAACTTTAACTGTGGGTAAAATTAGAAATAAAAAAGTTTTGGGTACAAGAAAAATGATTTGAGGTGCAGGGAGAAGCCCAATAAAAGAGTGCCAGCCCCATAAAAGAGTGCCAGCCCAAAATATGTTGAAATAAGAGAAAAAAAAAGCTACAAACTAAATCAGTTAAAGTCAAACTGGTTTAGTCATTTACTTTTGAGGTATTCTACAAATTGCATACACAAAATTAAAAGTTAAATATAAAATTAAAGTTTCCTTATTACTTTGACATTTAGTTTAAGCACCTAGTCTTTTAAATCTTTAGATAGAAAATACAGCATTTCAGAAAAATGTTAAATACAGCAAAACAATAAAATAGTAATAATAAATAATAGAAGGGTTTTATTTATATAACAAAATTGACCGCTTAACACCCTGGTTTTTAGTGTCTTCTAAGATTTCTATACAGAAATTAGAAAAATAACAATTTCTCTCATTTATTGTGAAATAGTCGTGAAGTTACTATTCTCTTTAACTTTCATCGTTTTATTTTCACAATAAATGCATTTTCTTTGTTGTTTCTTTCCACTGGCATGATAAAAGTATAAATTAATTACAAATTAAGTATAATAAAGTATAATTAATTAAAAAATATTAATGTTAGCTTGAAATTTAAAAATAGATAAAAAGAAAATTACTTTCCTTGAAATATTAATTTAAAAAATATACAGGATGTGAAAAACGGTTTCATTCAGGATGTTACTCTAAAAAGACTTGGAAAACTTTGACACTTCATCTTTTTTCTTATATCAAATTGCATTGAAATGCCACATAACAATTCAAAGACAAACTTGTTATGTATTTGATTTTCAATTTGAGAGCTCATATCCAAAATTTACTTTACATTGAAAGTTACAAACGATATTTGACAAATTTTTATTTTATTTCATTGAACTCTAATTATGCGTTGCTTTTAAAGCAAAACCATAAAATTTTTTGTTGAATGAGATCTTCAGTTTCATTCAAATTCAAACTTAATTTTTCCAACTACAATTTAAACACACCCTTAATGATGCACAACAAACCAAAAACAAATTTAGTGTCAACTCAAATTTCCATTTTAAGTACACATATCAGCAGGAAACACAAAAGGCACTTCATAAACACAAGCAAAACAAATTAGGCATTTCATGTCAGTTAAAATGAACATATTCATTTAAATTTGGTGAAATTTCTCTGGTGAGAGTTCTCCACTTTTCAAGTTTTAATAAACTTTATCTTCTCTTCATAAATGTCCTCAGATAATCAAAACCAACATCTTGAATACATATTACTTTGAGGCACTGATAAAAAAGACTAAAATTCCATCACACTAGATTTGTTCAACTCAAACTCAACACCTAAAAACTCTGCAGATATCAGTTCATATTTAAACCAGCAAGGTCTAACAGCACCAATAAGAAGTACATACATAGATATTTATATATAACTACACTACACCCCCTTAGAAGACTGATAATAAGGCTAAACGATATAACTCAATATCCACAATACACACAACTAGAGAACTTGGTCTGAGCTCCTAAGATAATTATCAACTTACACTGCAATGCTTTCATTCACCCTCATGATGATGCAGACTATGGTTCAGTGAGATTAACATTCTGTGCTGGTTTTCTTCCTCTTTTTCCTGTTGGAGACATGGCAGAAAGAGGAACAATCTCCTCAACAACTCTGAAAATGGTCATACCAAGGACCAAGCTCTCGTTCATTTGGCCAGCTGGTTTAAACACACAAACATCGTACTCTTCCAGGTTGTTGTCCAACACAAAGTGTTTCCACCCACCTGTGAGTCCACCAGTATGACGAATATTATGGTAGCTGTATCTAGCAACCCATTCACCCTTTTCCGTGCGCAAGATCACATCTTGAGACATTGGAGCGATGTGTTCTCCAATCCACTTGTTGGGCATTGACTACTCACACAAAAGGATTACTACAATCAATAACAAACACTTGGAATGGAAGGAAAGACAACATGGTAAAATGCATTGAGTTTCTGCATAGCTTATGTATGCACAAATCAAATAGTGAAACATTGTGTGAGGCACAAATCAAATGTTTACCACAAAGAATCTCTTGTAGACGTGAGAAGGTCGCATGACTACAACCAAACTGTCATCAGTGCGTGATGCCTGAGCCAATGCTAAGGCATTTTTAATCTCATCATCTGTGACAGGCCTTCTATTTGAAATATATACCTCTTGTGCCGCACTTCTAACCGCAGAAACAGGTTCAGCAGCTTCTAGTCCTGGTATTGATTCAAACAGAAACAGCAGTGTTATAAGGTCAATGTAAAAACAGACCATTTTTACTTTTAATCAATTTTGCAAACTGAGAACCCTCTGCTAGTCTAACTGATTTTCAAGAAAGAATCACTTGAATTTTTGAACTCCCTGAGATTTTGAATATAAAACAAGTGATTATTTCTCCATAATCAATCATGTTTTGTACATGCAAATCATCAACAAGTTGTGTCAAAATAATCACACAACATTTGAGTTTAAAACACGCACACAAGAAGCCTACACAAGCAATAACAGCAAACTATGATCAAATCAATTAGTTGATATCTGTTGTAGGCTTCAGGGCACAAATATGCAAAAGCGAGTCTTGCCTTATGCTATTACTTATATAACTTGTTTTCAAACAAAGTTTCAGAAAGAAATGTTGGATTTACCCTTAATTTGAATTAAGACATTTCACAAACGTAACTTGCTTTCAATCATAGGTTTGACCAACCATACTGTCTCATATGCTCCCATTATTTCATATCAAGTTCAAAGCCTAAGAAAAATATTGTGGTTTTGAAGAATAAAAAACTGGTCAGTAAATAAAAAATTCTCAAATTTAATCTTCATAAGACAAAAACAAAAGTCCATTAAACAGTAGTAATATCATTTCCTTTCACTTCTTCACAAGTAAACATGTTACCAGAAACCCAGTCAAGTGCTCTGTCTACAACATGAGACACTTTAGCTGGTCTGCCCCTGCCCCTCCGTTTGGTCTGCACATGCTTAACAACTGAAGCAAGCTTTCTGATCCTTTTCCCATTAGCAGTTTCGCTGGGAACAGCTGAAAGAGGGACTCCAACAGATGTAACTTGCTCAGCACCAGCAGATTCAACATCAGCATTGAAAGCCTCTTCACTAGGAGTAGGAGTTTCAAAAGGGACATTAATTGGTTCCTTGGTACCATTAGCATGCACCGATTTCCCAGGTGAAGCACATTCCACACCAGCTTTTAAAGGGATGTGACCTTCTTTCATAGGATCTTCTGTAGTGTCCCTTTTCTTGTTGAGACTTCCACCCACATGTTCTGCTTCTTTGTGCCCACATTTGCGAACAAAATAAGAACATGCCTTCTCACACAAGCTCCCCCCATCAAACACTAAAACATCAAACTGAGATTCACCATTGTACTTAAAGACCAGGAAATCATTCTCCTTCAAACAGTGGTCTTTCACAAACTGCTCCCAACCACATGCAAGGTACAAGGTATCTCCTCTAGTAACCATTGCCACGTTCCACGTAACACCACTAGGACCCTTTAGGGCCACATTTGCAGGGGGCTTCTTCTTTAAGTTATCTGAAAATGTCTTCGGAAGTGCCTGCAAACAAACTTCAAATTTCATCATTGAGAACGAGATACAATAACCTGTAAAAACATGCAGGTAGAATAGGATACACATCAAAGACTAATCACAACAACTTGATTGATAACCAACCATTTCCATATCAAGCATGCAAAGTAGATAGTGTCTGCAAACAAGGAACACAAGAACAGGGACAACAACAACAACCACATCACATGTTCTTTCTTTTCATGTTTGCCCTTCATCCATGCAGACATAGCTACACACACGACCACAATCATATCAGGGTGCATGCAATTTTTTTTACCAAAAAATCGAAACAAAAGAGATGATAGAACGAACCAACCAAAGGGTTACCCCCAAAAAAATGTGGACATAGAATGAAGTTCATGAACTCAAATGAAGCCCCATGTTCCACTACTTGCCAGATTTATCATGATTCACAGCAGAAAAGTAAGAGGTGGGGTGGAATACTAACAAGGTGTTGATCATAACCCGTTCGGAGAAACTGCACGAAATGTTGGAATTGAAAATGAGACCAGTAAATGTCCTCCTCCCAGGATCTGCAACCATTACAATTCTGAACCCCCATTTGAGAAACAACAGACAAAGATGAAAAAGTTGCAATCTTTAGTGGTTTGAGTCCAAGAGATGGTGCAAGGGTATGAGTTGAGAGCAAAGGCACACAGCCCAAAGAGTATGAACTGGAATGACAAAACACAGTCCAAACCCACTAATAGTTAGAAGCACTTGTTACAATGTAACAAAAGTAAGGAAAAAAAAAAAAACAAAATAAGTTTCAAGGGTGTCCATCAAATTCAATAACACTTGTTTCCAACACAAGAATCCTATCTCTCTAACCCCTAGGTCCAATTTCTTATATTGTTTTTCTTAAATTTTACTTCAGTATATAATTTTTTTAAAATTACTTTTCACAATTTAAAAATAATTTTCATCATCACATTAGTTTCACAGATATTTATCTATTTTCAAAACCTAAAGTTTTATTTAGAATATAAATATTTCTGCTTTATTAGATTAATTTTAAGACTTTTTTTAATGTTGTTTTAATATACATATTTTGTAAGACTTATCATTTATAATTTTTAATATATTTAATATTTTCTATATTCAAAAAATTAATTTCACTATTATATTAATTTTTTGTTATCCTTAGAGTCTTATTTATAATTTTCCTGTATAGTATTAACATGTTTCAAAATTTCTAATATAAATTAATTCTTAAATTTATAATTGTAACCTCTTTAATTCGAGATGTAATTAATGATAAATGGTAGAGTGATTAGTTACTGAAACATAGTTACTGAAACGGACGGAGATGATGTTACTGTTACCATTTTATATGTTTAAATGTATTTAAATTATTAAAGGATTGTTGTTTCATAGTTTTTTTTTTTTTTATTTTCAAATTTGAAAGTTTAACAGTATATTTTTAATATAAAAAAGGTGTAGGTTGAAAGTTTAGTAGAAAAATAACATAAAAAACTCAACAGAAATCTGAACAAATCTGAACTTTAATAAGATGATTTTAAAATCTTTAGTTGAGTATAATTGTTTACAACCTTTAAGTTAGTATACAAAATTTTCATCGAATCTTGACTCAAATAGTATATTTATTTACATTTATCTATATTACTTGATGTATCCCTTAATTTGAGTATCTTATCTAACTACTTAATAAGTAATACTTACATCACACTTTAACATACTTTCTTAGTAACTTTTGATATGTACAAAATATCACACTAACACCACACATATCACATGCACAACATATCAATCACACTAGATATTCACAGCTTATCACCACATTCAATGATCCACAACCTATTATCATTAAACCATAGATATTCACAGCTTATCACCACATTCAATGATCCACAACCTATTATCATTAAACCATAATATCTCGCATCATTAATCAAAAGGTTAAATATATTTTTATTCCTTAACTTTTAGTAAAAATTAGAATTAGTCCCTCTTTAAAACTTTGATCCAATTTAGTTCTCCAACTTTACAAATGTTTGGTTTTAGTCTTTTTAACAAAATTTTGTTAAGTTTATTTGACGTTTCAAACGTGTTTCAAGACAATTTCTTAGCTAATATTGAAGCGGGAATGTGTCAAACGGGGTAAACAACTCAAATGCACTCATGAAACATGTTTAAAACGTTAAATAAACTTAAAAGATATTGATTAAAAGAACTAAATCCAAACATTTCTAAAATTGAATAACTAAATTAGGCCAAAGTTTCAAAGAAAGATTAATTTCAATTTTCACTAAAAGTTAAGGGACCAAAAACATATTTAATCATTAATCAAATAACATTTTTCTCTGCTTGTATACACAAACATAATATTTATCAACTTCAAATATATAAAATTTATCATACAAAAGTCACTTAAGCAACACTGATTAAGCCAAATAAAAAAAAAATGCTTTCTACCATATTATAGTTCAAGTGACATTTTCTAGTTTAAGAAAAAAATATATATTGAGTAAGAAAACATAAAAGAAAATAACATATATCTTTGTCTTATTTTCATTACGGGTGGGAAAAAAATCCAATTTTTCTCTGATCCAATTCATTTAAAATCCATTTTATTAAAAATTCAATCCATTTAAAATCCATTTTATTAGATATGAATTTCAATCTGATATACATTTTATATATTTTATGGATTGGATATTCATTCTCTAAATCTACATTTTCAAAATGGATAATCTAAAATATCTAATCCAAATTTTCAATTTATATTTTTAGTTGAGATAGGTTAAAGATCGAGATGGACTAGCCTAAATTTAGTCGTATTTGACTGAGACGGCATGGCCCTATACGAAATTTAGTAGTATTCAATCGAATTCAGTCCAGTCGACCTCGATTGAAATTTGGACCAGCCGGTCCTGGACCAAATTTGGAAATATTCGGTCGAGTTGACCCCGACCCAAATTTGACTACATTGGGTTGAGTTAGCCCCACACAAAATTTGGTCATATTCGGCTGAGACGGTCTTGACCAAAATTTGGCTGTATTCAGCCTAGTTGGCTCCGGTCAAAATTGGGTTGAATTTAGTCGAGTTGGTCTCGATCGAAATTTGGTCGTGAATACCATGCAAATATTTATCTATATTTATTAGAGCCAAAAACAATATTTATAACCTTAAAGGTAAATATATCCATAAATAATGTAATATCCCGTTTTAGTAGTATAAAACTAATAAAATAAAACATTTCATAATAATATTCAAAAGGTAGATGAACGAAATAAAAAGTATACTAATAAAGTCTTTTAAGAATTCAAACTATAAGTATATCATTTATACAACAACACCAACCCTTTAAATGTATCCATATGTTAAAAGTACTAACCACTCATACCTTCGTCCCAATCTCACAACTCTAACTACGGAGTCATCATCCATCAGAGGTGTCTCTAAACCTACATCTTCATCCTGCTTCCACTAGAACGATGATCATTGCAAAAAAAGAACACATCACAAGACCATAAAGTGCAAGGGTAAACTAGTATACAAAATAGTTGTCATAAGACCATTTAAATCATATCAATTATAAGTCATACATGGGCAGCAACAAATAATTCACATAACTGCACACAAACAATTGACAGTAAACTCAATTATCTGGATACATGCATTTGGAATCGAAATCACTGAAGACTTGTACTTGTGGTAACCTCCATTGCTTTGTAGAGCTATTGCCAATGGGTTTAACCCTACCACACACAAGGTTAATCCATGATCATCTAAGGTCACTATCTTGTCTTAAACTAGAATCTTATGTTACTCTTATCACATGAATCATTATGTTCTATTTAAGTATGAATGATTATTAGAGTTTCAGGATGTCACCTTACTTGAATCCATAGTCCAATAAATACACTAAAATAACACCACCATAAAATCCCCTATGAGATTCATGGAATTATGTCAAACATATGCAATGCTCGTATATACCAACAAACTCATTATCATCACAATTTCACAATAATACTTTTGATGAGTAGATAATATATAGGTATATTCATGCATTAGTTTAGGGCATTTTTATTCATTTGTGTATTATTGGACTAATTTCATCATGTATTATCTAGTTTCGGATCATACATTTGGATTGGTGCATTGCTTGTGTAAACAAGTCTGAAGGGAGAAGTTAGACACAAAACAACATGTTCCACAAGTACCTGGTGGAGTCTTCCACAACTTGACTTCAAGAATACGAGTTTCAAAACAGCTTGATCCAAAAAGTGCCTGGTGGATTTTTTCATAACCTGTGGTTTTTGCTTCAAATGGGAGGATACACAACAGTGTGTTCCACATGTGCCTGGTGGGTCTTTCCACGACATGTGGAGTTTGGTTCAGAAGATCATGTGCAAAACGTGTTCCACATGTGGCCCTGTGGATTTTTTCACAACCTGTGGATTTTCTAGCGATAAATTTAAAGATTACGTGGACTGAGAAAGATTTAAAAGGAATAGAAAATATAAAGAGAAGAGATAAGGGAAACGGTTAGAGGATAGAGAAAATTACCTCAGCAAAGGAGGCGTGTTCACGGAAAAAATCTTATTCTTCCTGTCTATTTTCGGCAGTTGTTTTGCCTACAGTTTGGAATTTTTCTTTTCATTATGTAGAACTAATTTCCTTTTGTTGGAGGATTGATGTAAGACTTTGGATTATAGGTTCTACTATTTACATTTGATGTTTTGTTAATGTTCTCCATCTCAGTGCTCTGTTTATGGTTTTATCGTTTATTTATAAGCAATTTCACAATTGAAAAATTGGGGATGGTTTACGATTATAAAAAAGACAGGTTAGATTATGTCACAATTGGGAAATTTGGCATATCTAATTAGTTTGCAATAAAGATGATTATTAATTTTTCATGATTTTATTGAATTTTGTTATGCTAACCTAAGGAATTAGGGGTTCAAATTGAATGAATAGATTTTACCTATTAGGGGATTAAGGGTAAAATAGCTCTCAGTAAACTCAAGTGGATGATTACATTGCTTGCATCGATTGAAAATGAGTAGAATCCTATAGGAAAAAGTACGAAATCAATCCTTTAACAGTTTTTCTACTGATTAAAGTTTTTATTATAAATTTTATGCTTGCAATTCTATTGATTCGTATTTGCTCAAAATTACGTACATTAGTAATCTAGTATTCAACAAGTCAATCCTAGAGGACGATATTTTATTACTACGTTAACGATTGGTTCACTTGTCAAACATTCATCAAGTTTCACAATCATATACATCCTTAATCATATTTTCATATTCATATATCAATAATTCCATCTCAAATTCTAAATATCAAACAATCACATATTTTACAACAACATATCAAGTCAAGTCTCAAAATACCAACATTCTACATGCATAGCTTCATACATCATATTTTTAAAATTAAGTCAGTCAATCACAAGTTAAAAATAAGGAATTAAAATTCTAAAGCATTCTCACTTGAGCTATAAATTCTCAAATTCTCGTTTAAGCGACAGGGGCTCTCCCTTGAGCAACAAGGACTCTCACTTAAGTTAAAAATTATCACTTAAGCTAAAATAGTACATTTTCACCTGTTCTTAACATGCAAAATCAGAAAATACAAACCACCACAATTCGCATACACTCATCAATTCAACACCTAAAAAATAATTAATGATCACGATAAGCAATTCATTTCGTAATTTCAACAAAATATAGTTTTTCTTACTTCGAATGTAGACCAAGATTGAAACAATAAGACTTCAAAGATGATCCTGAACACCAAAACTCCAAATCAATCTCTAGAAACCAAAACCAAGGAATCACAAGGAGGAACGAGACTCTAATAAGAATTCAAACAAAAACAAAACCCTCAAACTCTCAAACTAAGAAAAAAGAATGTTGGATTTTTAACTTACACGCAGAGAAAAATTGTTCGGATAGATTTAATTTGAAAAGGATTCTGCAGTGATCTCAAATCTGACTTTTGTTTCAAGAAACGATATCAGAAAAGAATAGGAAGAATTAAAGTTAAGTTGAAGGAAGGTCGAAGATGATGTTACTTGAATTTTCTCTGAGGCAGCTGAGTTTAACTTTGAAGAAAACAAGGTTTTTTACAGATAATATTTTTAAAACTGAATTTTGAGAATTTGATACTAAATACCTTTTCTGTCATGCAAACAACGACAAAAGAAAACATATAAAACGAGAGGGAAAAAACCGGGAAACTCCTTTCCATCTAATTTCCTGTCTGGGGAAGAAAACATTGAGATCATAAAAAAAAAATTAAGAGCAATCGATTGGGAATTTAAACAAATATTTTTGACATACATTTTCTGTAAATGTTAAAAGATTACGTAGGAATGTTACAAAATAGAATGATGATTTCGATCTTATAGTTTAAATCGTTATGAATTCATGTCGTACAAATTTTATATATATATATATATATATATATATATATATATGAGATTTAATTTTTTTTTGTTGATTAAAAATTTTCTTATAGTATGTGTGCATGAAAACAATTAAAAGGGTCTACTTTTTGTAGAAAGTCTGTTTTTTTTTTCAATGATAAAATATATTTTTAAGTATAAAAAATTGATAAACTAAAATTCAAAAATTAAATAATTTTAAATGTTTTAAACTTTTTATTTATTTTTTCAACTCTGCTTACTTCCATCAAGGTTAATATGTTATTAATTTAATATTAGAGTGGGAGAGCCCAAGTCCTTATAAGGACTCCTTTTTGAGGTGACCTCCCCGATGTGGGACTCATTACATTACCACCCTCTTCGAAAGCCGACGTCCCAGCGGCTCTCACCACCACGACGGGCCTCTATCCCCGGCGGGTCTACAACCACCGGTTGGCCGGCTCTCAATGAAAGCACCATTTGTAATGAGTATAAGTCCTTAGGAGAACCACACCCCCAAAACTAGCTATTAGAGTGGGAGAGCCCCAGTCCTTATAAGGCCTCCTTTTTGAGTTGACCTCCCCGATGTGGGACTCATTACAAAATGACCGTCATAAAAAATTCCATATAAATTTGTGTTAATTTTCAATCGGTCTTAGTTAATTATTTTTCTCTTAATACAATCAATAGTGCTTCTTAACTTGTGTTAAACATGGTTATTTTCAGCTAATTTTAACTATAATTATTTTTGGTTGATGCTAAATGAAATTTTTTTCAACAAAATGATATTTAGAACTTTAGTTCGATAGAAGTTAAGTTAAGGATCTTTCAAAAATGACAAAAAATAGAAATAACTGTAAGACTGTTAGTTATTCAACCTTTTCTTCTTCTTTTTTTATTTTGTTAGGATTAGGTCAATGAATATTTTCATGTTAATTTTTATTGGAATTATTTTAATAAACATTGATTATTAAATTTGCATTATTTTTTGTTGTATCATTTCTAGAGCTCATCACTTTTGTCTTTGAATGAAAATGGCAGAAGCTAAACACAGGTCCGATTTCCCAGAAACTGTATCTGAAGAAGTCACAGACAGCACAGTGCATTCAATAAGTAAGCGATTGATGCTACAATTCAAAACACATTATTATTCCTGCAATTTTCAAAACCTAATTCTTTTTCTTTTCTTTTTTCTGCATGAACAGGTTGAAGTGTAAAACACACCCCTTTCAAATACAAAAAAGATAGGGAAAATTTTTCGTAACTTTAAATATATTTTTGAATAAATGAAAAATTTAGTTAATAAAATTGAAAGCACAGAGTAAAAGATTTTCTGTTGCAAACGATTTAGACCTATCAATAAATGTTGTTTTATGGTAAAAAAAGAAGAGTATCCTAAAAAGAAGTGTAATTTGGTGTTGGGGTGTGTTAATTCAACGAGCAATTATGGTTGTGAAGAATTTTGAAAGTAACGAATTACGAAGACTTATCCACGAATATTGATTACTCTGTTTGGCAGAAGAAGATAAAATAAAGTTCATAATTTTAAAAATAAAAATAAGTAAGTTTGGTCTTTAATTTGTTTTAACTTGTGAAATATCTTCTCTCTCTTTTTTTTCTTAAAATTGCTTTTGATGAAAATTGTAAAAAAGTTCAAAATATCATTTAATAAGCTATCGTAATGTACAATTTCACAAACAAAACTAGAATGATGGTCATAAGTTACAAAATTAGAAAAAAGAATAAGATGAAAAAAAAATCACAGAATAAATTATTATTATTTGTTTTTTTTATTATTATTATTTTCTCGTTACTTCACATTTCATGAATGATTGTAATTTCTATTGATAACAAGAATAAATACAATGATACAGTTCATAATCATAAATAGAATGATAAATGAATATGTCCAAACTCATTACGATTTTGATAGACAAATATTTTGACACAGAAATTTTGATTATGAGTAATACTTAATTTTTTAAACTGTGTATATTCTTCTAGTTCTTCTATACTCGTCTCATAATTTTGGTTTCAAATTATAAAATAATTTTAATTATTTAAAACTTAATATAAAAATTAATATTATATTTTCTTTGAAACTTATTTTTCGTAACTTATTTATAAGACATTTGATCATTTGTAATGTTCTGTATAATTATTTTACTCTTGTCTAATTGTTATTCGGTATCATATTTAATAATTATGTAATTATAACATTTTATATTTTACTAAAAAAATATTGAATGTTAATGGTATCATATTTTATTTGTCGTGACTTTTATTTGTGTAAAATATTATTTAATTAATAGTTGATATAGTCAAGAAAAAGTACAAAGAGATATAAGGGTATCCAAATAAGGATATACCTATTTTTAAATGATATTTTTTTCTTGTAAAGTATCAGTCGTTAGTTTTTGAAAAAGAAAATATATCATTTAAATATTAGTTTTAAATATTAGTTTAAAGATGAAAATAAACTTTCAAGGATGAATTTTCATTTTAAAGAATGAGATGAAATAGTCGACACACATTGTATTCCTATTTCGTTGCCATAATTAATTATAAGCAGTTCGTTAATGATTAGTAAAAGGGAGTGATAGATCTTAATCGAAAATTTTGAAAGAATCAAAAATAATATATTTAAATTGTATATATTTAATTATTTTTATTAATATAATAAATATATATATAATTTAGTATCGAAATCTTTTTATATTTTTTTTTAAAGAAATGATAGTGATGAAGTTATATTTGATATATAATTTATTTTAAATAAGTTTTTTTAATTTAATCTTTTTTGTTGGATATCCTCATATTTGACAATGAAACTTCTCATGATTTCAATGAATTGATATCAAATTTTACACTTATAATTATTTGAATATTAAAAAAGTTTCTCTAGTTTAACAATTAAATTCTTAATATCCTGTTTTGAAAATAGACAAAAAAATTGTATTGTTTTCATCTTCACCGTTATCTTTCCTTTTATCACAAAAAAAAATATTATTTTATTTTTTATTAATATACCTATTTAAAAAAAATTCAGGCTAAAAATTAATTTATCAAAATCTAATAAAAAATTAAAAAACATTTCTACTAAAATAATTCTAAGATAATCAAGTCACATTTAAAAAATGGTTATTAAAAAACATATAGTACATAACTTTTCTTTTTATATTCATAAAAAAATAAATATACAAAAAACTCATAAGATTCTTAAGATGAAAAAACAAAATTAAATATCAAGCTAATATTTTTATATTACGTGATTGAAGAGAATTATCTTTTTATTTTAAAAAAGAATGAATGAAAGCGAGAAAAATGAATTTGTGTCTGACTTTTTATTTCTTTTTAAAATAAAAAACAAAAAATAAAAAAGATATGCAAAAGTAATAAATAATTATAATAGATAAAAAACTTAAGATGAAAGAGAAAAAAAATCTCAATAAATTTTATTATTTTTTATTATATTTAATTTTTTATTTTATTATTATAAAAAAATAAAAATTAATCTAAAAAATAAAATAAAATATTTTAAAAATATTTTGAAAAAAATTTAAAACATTTTGGGGGCCATAGCCCCTGGGAGGAGCTTCTAAGCTCCGCCATTGGCAAAAGGGGTTGATTTAACATCTTTTGGTTTCTTTGAACAATTAAATAGAAATGAATTATATAAATATATTTAGAAAAAAACCATTAAGAGCGGGAATAATCCAATGCTTTAATGTAAAATAAATTATAGCATTTATTATCTTATTCAAACTCATAAGAAGTAAACAGTGAATAAATTACAAAGATTGATCCATTAAATGCTTTTATTCAAGTTTTAAAAATACATGGTATTATACATTTACCTTTTTAATTTTCTTTAAAAATATCAATAAAAAAGGTTAAATATAATATATATATATATATATATATATATATATATATATATATATATATATATATATATATATAATTACCAAAAAGAAAAGGTCTCAGTCACATGGCAAACACGGATCTAGTGGTAATCATACATTAAAAGACTATTTGTGTGGGAAATGAGACTTCAACCATGGTGAAGAAAAAGTGAGGGAAAAAAAAGAAATTTAAATAGAATAAAAAAAATAAAATAAAATTTTGGTTAATGTTTATAGAAAATTTTGGTTTCTTTAAGCAAACCAACAAATATATATTATTATGTGTAAAGGTGGGAAAAAAATTCAATTTTTATGATTTAATCTATTTTTTCATGATCTAATCCATTTAATATTCATTCTACTAAAAATCCAATCCATTTAAAATCCATTTTATTGGATCTGGATATCAATCTAATCTACGTTTTATATATTTTATGGATTGGATATCCATTCTTGAAATCTAGATTTTTAAAATGGATAATTCAAAATATTCAATCCAAATTTTCACTTTCTATTTTTTGTTAGGTTAGGCTAAAGGTTGACACGGACTAGCCCAAATTTAGTCGTATTTGATTGAGTTGGCGTGACCCTGTACAAAATTTGGCCGAATTAAGCCAAATTTTGTCAAGTCGGTCCCGATCGAGATTTGACCCAGTTGGTCCTGGACAAAATTTGGAAGTATTCGGCCAAATTTGTCAAATTCTTTGGTGTCAGTCCTATGGACACAAATTTGGATCCACATCCATTATTTGGATCCAAAATGGATGTGAATTATATTTTCGATAGGGCTGACACCATAGAATTTGACAGATTTTTTGTCGATGCCAACGAGGCCAAATTTCATCATGGGATGAACATGGATGACTGTTGAACGAATTTCAATCAAGGACGACGTGACCAAATTTGGGCTAAGGTCGACTCGACAAAATTTCAGTCGAGATCAACTTGACTAAATTCGACTGAATTTCGGCCAGGGCCGATTTTGCCTAATATGACCAAATTTTGGCCAAAGTCGACTTGGCCAAATATGGCCACATTTGGGTCAGGTCCTGATCAGGCAAATTTCGGTCAGGGTTGACTCCACTAAATTCGTCGGTCGGGACCGACTTGACTGAATATGGCAATTTTTGATCACAGCCGACTAAGTTGAATATAGTCAAATTTCGTTCGGGACTTAGTCGACCGAATACGGCTAAATTTGGGCAAGTGCTGACTTGACCAAATTTGGTCATGATCAACTCGACTGAATTTGGCCAAATTTAGGTTAGGACCGACTCGCCTAAATATGACCAAATTTTGGTCGCGATCGACTCTACCGAATACAACCAAATTCAGGTCAGGACCAACTCGGTCAAATTTCGGTCGAGGCCAACACGACCGAATTTTGACCAGAGCCGACTCGACTAAATTTGGCCAAATTTTGATCGTGGCCGACTCAATTGAATACAACCAAATTTCGATCGTGACTGACTCATTTGAATACGACCAAATTTCACCCTAGGCCGTCTCAGCCAAATACGACCAAATTTGGGTCAGGGCTGACTCGGCCAAATCTCAATCGGGGCCAACTCGATTGAATTCGACCAAATTTTGACTGGAGCCAACTAGGCTGAATACAACCAAATTTTGGTCGCGGTTGTCTCGGCCGAATACGGTCAAATTTTGTCTAGGTCGACTCACGCCAATGCAGTCAAATTTGGGTCGGGGTGAACTCAACTGAATACTTCCAAATTAATTCCAGGATCAACTAGGCCAAATTTCGATTGAGACCAACTTGACAAAATTTAGCCAAATTTTGTATAGGGTTACGCCAACTCAATCAAATATGACTAAATTTGGACTAGTCAGTCTTAACTTTTAGCCTGACCTAACAAAAAATATAAACTGAAAATTTGGATTGGATATTTTGGATTATTCATTTTGAAAATCTAGATTTAGAGAACGGATATCCAATTCATAAAATATATAAAATATATATCAGATTCATATCCATATCCAATAAAATGGATTTTAAATGGATTGAATTTTTAATAAAATAGATATTAAATGGATTAGATCATAGAAAAAATAGATTGGATTATAAAAATTGATTTTTTTGCCCATCCTTGATTAGAATTTTGTGACACATCTCTTCGCATATTGAATGTTAGAACAGAAAACCAATAAAAAAATATTGTTTGTCAACATCTAAACACTTTTCTAAAATCATCCATGTAATGATAGCAAACATTTGCAAAAGCTTCAAATTATTGTTGTTGCATAAGGTTAGTTTTACAATTTTCGGTAAAATAATGTTCTTTCTCTTCTTTCGATCAATAAGAAACTTGAAGAAGGATAAACAACAAAGAAGTACCTTAGATATACTGCAACAAGTAAACCAAAGCACCATTATTTTATGAAAGAATTAAGTATTTCAGTGCAATAATGTGAGACGTGTGACGTGGGACGTAAGACGTGTTATGTGGGATGTGTTACGTGGGACGTGGGACATGCGACATGAGACGTGAGACGTAGGACATGGGATGTGAGACATAGGACGTTGGACGTAAGAAATGGGACGTGAAACGACGTGGAACGTGAGACATGAAACGTGAGATGTAAGACGTGAGACATGGGACAATGGACATGGGACGTGAGACGTAGAACGTGGGACGTGGAACGTGGGACATGGAACGTGAAACGTGGAACGTGGGACGTAGGACATGAGAAATGAGACGTGACACGTGACACGTGGGACATGGGACGTGAGATGTAAGACGACGTGACACGTGGGACGTGGAACGTGGAACGTGAAACGTAGGACGTGAGACATGAGACGTAACACGTGACACGTGGAACGTGGGACGTGGGACGTGAGACATGCGATGTGCGACGTGAGACGTGCGACGTGTGACGTGCGACGTGAGACGTGCGATGTGAAACGTGCGACGTGCGACATGAGACGTGCGACGTGCGACATGAGACGTGGGACGTGAGTTGTGAGACGTGTGAGGTGAGACGTGCGACGTGTGACGTGCGACGTGTGACGTGCGACGTGAGTCGTGAGACGTGAGTCGTGAGACGTGAGTCGTGAGACGTGAGTCGTGAGACGTGAGTCGTGAGACGTGCGATGTGAGACGTGAGTCGTGAGATGTCCGTAAACACTAAACCTTGAAATTTATATTCATAAGCTTTAAAACTTACAATTTAATTGAAAATTTTAGAAGTTTAATAAAAGAATAGTTAATGTATCCATAAATTTGTACTAACAAATTTAAATTATACTCTTGTAAAAAAATTTATTAATAAAAAAAGATTAAATACATATAAAGTTGAAAGAATAAAAATATGAAGGTAAAAATAATAATTAATGTTTATTTAACTTATAAAAATAAAAATTATGAGGATAACAACAATAATTTATATTTATTGAACTCTTAAATGAGCGGAAGGAAGCAGAGGATGATCTGAAAAGTTAAACTAAGGATGGACAAAAAATCTAATTTTCATAATCCAATCATTTTTTATATGATCCAGTCTATTTAATATTCATTTTATTAAAAATTCAATCCATTTTATTAGATTTGGATATCAATCTGATCTACATTTTATATATTTTATGGATTGTATATTCATACTCTAAATCTAGATTTTCAAAATGGATAATCCAAAATACCGAATCCAAATTTTTAGTTTATATTTTTGGTTAGGTTAGGCTAAAGGTTGAGATGGACTAGCCCAAATTTAGTCGTATTTGATTGAGTTGGCTGAATTAGGCCAAATTCTGTCAAGTCGGTCCCGATCGAAATTTGGCCCAGCTGGTCATGGACAAAATTTGGAAGTATTCGGTTGAGTTCACTCCGACCCAAATTTGACTGCATTGGGCTGAGTTGACCTAGACAAAATTTGACTGTATTCGGCCGAGACAACCGCGACCAAAATTTGGCTGTATTTAGCCTAGTTGGCTCCAGTTAAAATTCAGTCAAATTCAATCGAGTTGGTCCCGATTGAGATTTGGCCGAGTCGGCCCTGGTCCAAATTTGGTCGTATTCGACTGAGACGGCCTGTGATGAAATTTGGCCATATTCAAATGAGTCAGTCACGATCGAAACTTGGCCGTATTCAATTGAGTCGGCCACGATCGAAATTCGGCCGAATTCAGTCGAGTCGGCTCCGGTCAAAATTCAGTCATGTTGGCCTCGACCAAAATTTGATCGATTTGGTCCTGACCTAAATTTGGTCGTATTCGGTAGAGTCGATCGCGACCGAAATTTGGTCATATTTAGGTGAGTCAGTCCTTACCTAAATTTGGCCAAATTCAGTCGAGTTGGTCATGACCAAAATTTGGTCGAGTCGGCACTAGCTCAAATTTAGCCGTATTCGGTCGAGTAATTCCTGAACGAAATTTGACTATATTCAACTTAGTCAGTTGTGATCGAAAATTGGCCATGTTCAGTCAAGTCGGTCTCGACCAACGAATTTAGTTGAGTCAACCCTGACCGAAATTTGACTGTATTAGGTAAAATCGGCCCTGGCCGAAATTCAGTCGAATCCAATCAAGTCGATCTCGACTGAAATTTTGTCAAGTCGACCTTGGCCTAAATTTGGTCATGTCGTCCCCGACCGAAATTCGTTCGAAGTTCATCACATGCTAAAATTTGGCCTCGTTGGCCCCGATAAAAAATCTGTCAAATTCTATGATGTCAGCCCTATGAATACAAGTTTTAAAAAATTTAATTTGAATTTATTTTATGAAAAATGGAGTTTGGATTTTGAACTTGATCCAAATATTTAGATTTGGATTTAAACTTGATCTAAATATTTGGATCTAGATTTTTAAAAAATCCAATCTATTTTTTTGAAAAAATGGATTTGAATCGAAAATCTAATCTAATTATTTAGATCCAAAATGTATGTGAATTAGATCATTAAAAATTCAATCCATGATCACCCCTAATTATGTGTCTTCTCTAGTTTATTTGCTAGCATCAAACATTCTTCGAGATTAACATTACACATGATTTCAACATTCATGTATAAAAATAAGGTATAAATACACATTTGGTACCCAAACTTTTTCGAAAAGTTCAATGTGGTACCCGAACTTTAGGAATGTTCAATTTGGTACCCCAATTTTCTAAAGAGGTTCAATTTGGTCCTCTCCGTTAAGTTGGAGTTAACACCGTGTCCGTACA
>Ga0214544_1007338_pt1 | contig 19469 bp, 5 predicted proteins | sample CNSS3metaG_FD_160074 | JGI IMG/M metagenome (GOLD analysis project Ga0214544, IMG submission 160074) | Root nodule microbial communities from cowpea collected in UCLA plant growth center, Los Angeles, California, USA - CNSS3 | ecosystem: Host-associated > Plants > Roots > Nodule | place: USA... | reverse complement strand
GCTCGAACCTGAGCTGCTCGATCCTGAGCCATGTATTACCAGTGTTGCAATAAATCAAATCTCTCCCACCACAAGGTTAGCCCTTAGTGAGTTTCAGGCCTCCTGCTACTCCCACCACAGGAGTCAGTCCGCTCTAAGTGAGACTAACTGGCTCCTCGGAGTGTCAGGATGCAACCTTACCTTGAATCCTTACCTAGTTATACAGATGGGGCACCACCATGAACACCCACTAACAGGGGCCATGGAATTACGTCCCGACCACTGAAGCGCGACCCCGGAGGTCTCACCTAGAGACCCCAAGGAATTATACGCTGACACGGACCAACATTCATAAATCAGCAATTAAGAGAATATTAAATTATGTTTTTTTCAATTCCATATCCATCCATGAGATTTATTCCTCATACGCATCACATTTGAGTCCATACCACTGTTCATTACCGCCCCGATGGGTCTGGGGTCTCATCTCATGATAATACTATGTTCCTTTAGTTTTCAAACCACACATTCATTTCTCATGATAAGCCTCATACCAACCCATTCATCCACAATTCAAGAATCATGCCAAAAATATATTTTGTACTCCATTATATACGTGTTCATCATCACACAATCATACTCAACCATCATGGATCACTCGGGAAACACTAAACAACCAAAACACAGCACTGACTCGCCCAGCATCTCGCTCAGGCTGAGGGGTCTCGCTCAGGCGAGCCTCCCCCCTCGCCTAGGCGAGAGCGCCAAAAACTAGGGCATGGGCAACACGGGATCTCGCTTAAGCGAGATCCCTCTCGCTTGGGCGAGTTGCCTGCTCGCTCAAAAATTGAGCGAGCCGCCCGGGCGACTTTTCGCGCAAAAGACTTAGGCGAGCTCCCTATTTCATCTCGCCTAGGCGAGATGGACTCGCTTGGGCAAGATTAACAGGTCTCGCCACTGTTCTTCGCCGTACCGCCATGTTTTTCGGCCAAACAACACATGCAAGCTATTCACACGCATCAAAACAAAGGATCAAACCGTACAACCAACAGTAAACTCATACACAGTTCAAAAAGGGACTCGAAGCTAAAACCCTAACTTCCCGTACCTGGGATTCAAGCTAGCAAACGCTCCGACACGCCCTAGCTACTAAACGCACGAGCACGACAGCTTCAAAGAACGAACGGGAGAACTGGAAAGGTGGCGAGACAGAAGCACAGTATGAGATATTTGGAACCCTAGCTATGAAAGGAACGAAATGAACGATCGAGACAAGTATGGCTGGCCACAGTACTTACCTGGAGTAGGAGAGGACTTCGAACTGGCTCAACAACAGTGGGGGCGGAACCCTAACAGAAGGGTGACGGCTGCAGCTCCTAGCAGGGACAAAGGTTCTGAAAGTTGTAGGGTACCCTAGGGTTTTAGAGCAGACTTAAGGACATATGTACCCTGGGCCAACCCTTAGGCCCACTTAGGGGCAGCCCACTACCCCTTTAGGGCTGGAAAAGAAAATGAGGCCTTACAGTTTCTATGAAATTTATGTAGTCTTTTTCAGTTCTAAAAATTTTGAAACTTTTCAAGTGGAATTATGCCATTAGATTTTACTTCTAAGTACATTGTGAACCTTATACAGTCATACAGACATTGTGCTTAAATTTCTAATACTTTATTAGAAGAGACTTAAAATGATATTCCTCATGAATTTATTATATTTAACGAAAATTACTTTTAAAAGCAAATTAAAATCATAAGATTAAAAAATATGAAATAAAAGATAAAAAAAGTATATAAAATTATAAAAAATAAAATTAGATAATTAGATAATAATAAAATTATGAAATTAAAAAAATTAAAAAATTAGTAGCTATAATTTATAATTTTAATTTCATAATTTTTTTAATTTTAAAAAAAATAATTACATAATTATATAATTTATATATTTATATTCTATAATTTCATAATTTTATAAAAATAATTTTACAATAAATTTTATAAATTTGGTAACATTATAAAATTACAAAAATCATAGAATATAAAAATGCAAATTGTAAAATAGATAATTAAAAAATTATGAAATTAAAATTACAAATTATGTTTTTACTTTATATTTAATAATTTCATAATTTAATTATTGACTAATTACCTAATATCATAATTTTATATTTTATTATTTTTATTATTTTTTATCTTTTAATTTCATAATTTTAATTTACTTTAATAATAATTTTTATTAAATATAGTAAATCTTTAAAGAAAATCTCAGACATTAAAGTTTCTTGTAATAAAATATTGTATTGTGAGAATGATAAGATATGGTGTCATGTCATATTATTAACAGTAAAATTTAGTGACGAATTCTCAATAAAAAATTTATAATTTTGAGGACTCAATATACCATTGAAAGTTAAATAAGGGTTGAATTAAAATTTTCTAAATTTATTTATATTTATCAATTTGTTAGAGTTCAATAGATGATGAAATATGTATTGATTAACAAAAAAAATTCACCTTTTAAGTAAATATATATTTGGTTTATATTATTTTTTTAATTTGATTCTCATTTTTGTTTTGTATTCGATTAGATTCTCATTTTCGTTAAATTTTGGTCAATTTAGTACTTTTTACTAGCAATGTTTAAATAGTTAACGTTTTTTAATAGTATATGCCACGTGTCAACTTATGGTTTTTTTTGTTTTTGTTTTTAATTTTTTTTTAATTTAAAAAAATTGTAAACATGTAAAGTTTCACTTGTGTCACGTGTCAATTTGTGGTTATATTATTTCTTTTTAACTAATTTAGTCTTGATATTCGTTATTTTTGTTTAATTTAGTTTCTATATATTTTCTATTTTTTTTTAATTTAGTCCTAATTTTTGTTAAAATTAAACAATTTTTTCCATTTCAAGTTAAGACCAAATTTATATTTTTATAAATATTATATATATATATATATATATATATATTTAAAATTATCATTATTATTAGTTATTTTTTAAATTTAATTATAAATTATTATATTTAATTATAGATCAAATATAATTCTTAGATTCAATTTTTAAATAAAATATAATTATTTAAAATATTATTAAAATATAGTTATTAAATGTTTTAAAAATATATATTAACATTTGTAAAATTGACATTTAAATATAAAATATTTAATACTTTTATTACATTTTAGATATTAAAATCTAAAATATTTTATATTTAAATGTTAATTTTATAAATATTAGTTTACTTTTCTAAAATATTTATAATATTTATATATTTTTAAATATCAATTTTAAAAATATCTGTATTTTAGAATATAAATATTAGAAAAAAATATTTAATAATTATATTCTTATAATATTTTAAATAATTTTATTCTATTGAATAATTAAATATTAGAATTTTCTTCAATTTATAATTAAATTTAATACTTTATAATTGAATTTAAAAAATAATTAATAAAAATGTTAATTTTAGAAAAAATATTAGGATAATTTTTATAAAAGATATTAAATTTGGTGTCAATTTGAAAGTCACACAATTAATTCATTTTAACCAAAATTGGGACGAAAATAAACAAATATAACGAATATAGGAACTAAGTTGAACATAAATAACGAATATAGAAACTAGAGTGAGCAAAAAGAAATAATATAACCACAAACTGACACGTGGCACTGACATTGATACGTAGCACAATTGTGACTTGACATGTGGACTATTTTTTTTTAAATTTAAAAAAAATATTAAAAATTTAAAACAAAAAAAAAACAAGAGTTGTGGCATGTACTGTTCAAGAACGTTAACTATGTAAACACCGTTAGTAAAAATGACCAAAATTTGACGAAAATAAGAACCTAATTAAACACAAAACGAAAATGATGACCAAATTGAATAAAAAAGGAAAATAGGGATCAAATGTATATTTAAGCATATTAATAATTTTTTTCTTATTTCTTAAAAAAAATTAATATTTTTCTCTTTTCTTAGTATGATTATTAGGTATAAATTTGAGTCTGGTTCTGTTTCCTATAAGTAATGGGTATAGTTGTACTAATATATGTATTATAAAAACGATAAAAAGGTATAAAGATAAATAATAATGATAAACATTTTTTATTTCTTTTTTTTTCTTATTATTATAAAAGATTATTTTGATTGTCTTTTTAATGTATTTATTTGTAACCAAACAACTTTTTTTTTCATTAATTTTTCACTTTTTTTTTTCAATTTCATTACTTCTTTCTAATTTTTCAAACAGTGGCCTAATACATTTCATTTCGTCCACGTCCCATCAATAGTATTTTGACGGAGAACACTTTGAGGGTCTTTGGAAATTTAGGTTGTGAATGACATTATTAGTTAAGTTTCGTGGTTAAACAAAAGGAGTGTGTGAATGCGGGCCACAAGAAATCGAAGGTCTAAGTTGAGCTAAGAAAGAAGCTAGGAAGGGAAAGATTGGACACAGATTAGAAGCGAAAATTTGTTAGTAATCTGCAAAATTAATAGCTTTACGTAGGTTGGTGCGTAGCTGGAGATTCTTTCCATCTTCTATAAAGGATTTGACCCAATTCAGTTAATGGGAAACTAATATGCTCATACTTTTCAACACCCTTCAGTTTCGCCATTGTTTTCGTAAACATATATAAAGGTTTATCTACTTGGACTTTACTAATAACTTTAGAGAATTAAAATAATATATCTAAAGTAAACTTAAACTTATATAAAGTCACAAATAAGTTATAAGGTAACCTTAGTAAGTTTTTATTGTTTTTGTATATTTATTATACTATTCTCATTTATAATAATTTTTATCTTTATTTGAAGTAAAAGCGTGTTTAAAGTCTCACATCAATTAATATAAAGAAGAGATCATTATGAATACCTTGAGGTGTTGAACAACATTAAATTTTCTATGCACTTTTATTTATATTTTTGTTCTTATTTATAAGTATGTTTCCCCTTGAAGAGAATATATTTTCCTAACATATAATTTTCAACAGTGGTATCAAAGCTTACAGGAAAGAGGAATAGTTTGACATGTTGATTCGAATCAACGTTGCGTGTTGCATCTTTGAAAAAAGGTTAGTCTTGATCATTCTTCTTTTCCAATGACTTCATTGATGCTTTTGTGGTTGAGTCTAGCTTGGCCAATGTGGTGTTGGTGATGGATTTCACCTTGAGTATTGGTGAGTTATAAATGACAATGAAGTGGAAGTTGTCGACGATGAGTCTGATGCAAGATGGTAAGGGATGATGACGAGAAAAGATTGTCACCATCAATCAGACCTTGAGGATCACCGGTGACAAGAGCAAGGACGACTCAAGAGTTTGGAAGGCCTCAAGCAAACTTAAAAAATGAGGTATTTTATTTAAAATTTATTTTTTGAGCTTTTTTTATGCAAAATTATTTATTAAATTGTCATAATTAATATCATTTGACATTTATTATTCAATAGAAAATTACGATAATGCATTTAATATTTCTTGAGATATTGTTGATCTTAAATATATTTTTATTATCTTTAACTTTGAGAAACTCCTTACGGTAACATTATTCTATACGCTCTATATACATTTGGAAAAAAGAATATATTCTTTTTATATAATTAAGAATATCAATTGGTTTATCATTTTCCAAACCTATAATTTCTCTTAAGATATTTAATTATGAAAATAAATCAAATTTATAAATATCCAACAAATAATCATATTTTAAAGATTTTTTATGGGGAATTCAAGTGTGAGTCTAAGTCCTACGTTGGGTAGAAACTAGAAAGTGAAACACTATATAAGGATGAAGACGCATAAGTCTATTGCCTTAAGATTTTTTGTCGAAAGTGGTATTAATACCTTATGTGATTGGGCTTAAGTCTCACTAGAGTTGTATCTCCGTAGTAAACCTCTACCTTGATAGACTGCTTGGGTTCAGGTCTCATTGGTATCAACCTAGTGAACCTCCTCCCTCAATAGACCAAACATTCATTTTTCAAGGTTTAAGTATTTTTCTTTCAAAAATGTATAGTCTAGTCTCTTTAATTTTTTAACACACTAAACAAAAAATCAATAATTTCTTCATATATATTTTTGTCAAGAGTACAATCATCATCTAGTCTCAATCTCCTTCCCGTTACCATGGGTTTGAGAATCAGAATTATCCTCATCACTAACTACTTCTCTTTCTCTATTGTTGTTTTCACCTATATTTATATTATTATTATTATCATGTTCAATCATCACTAACCCACCTGTATTTTATTCATTTTTCTTATATTTTTTATATATTTATTCATAGCTCCTTTTTGTGATGCAATTAAAGTCTTAATTATTCTCTTCGTTTGGATTTTTGAATAGCCTAATTCAAATTTTCTAGTTGACATAAATATATATATATGAAAAAAAATATAATATATAAAACACTACTAAAAAGAAGTATATAAAACGAATAAGTTAAAACAATAAAAATTGTTCTAGTTGTAACGAAAGTAAACTCGATACTAGACTTGTAATATCTTGAAGTCTCAAGTCTCTTTCTCTTTCCCAAGTCTCAATTTTTTCGCAAACATGCAGAGTTTATTTTAAGATTAAGCATTTAATAAAAATAATTAAAAAAATTCTTGTTTTTCTCAACTCGATAATAAGTCTTTTTTTTTTCTTAACTTGACTTATTTTTCTACAAAAAACTCAACCAACTTTGAATTATGCTTCAACTAATCAATTATCCACCAAAAGACTCAACTCTAGTCTAATTAATAGTTTTGTAAAAAAAAATTAGTTCCTCGTCAAAATTTATGTAAAAAAACTCTCAAAACTCATAAATCGAAAAGTACCGAAAAAAAAAAAACTTGACAAAATAAACACATTTATAATTCTAATACAAATCCAAAACAAAATAAAAACAACAACAATATAAATAGAAAGAAAAAAATATTCTAACCAAAAATGAGAACGAAAGAATTGGTACGCACGGGCAATATGTGATTCATGGAATGTAAATTATCAGAACCATACAAAAATGAGTCTTGGAAGATAAGAAAATAAGGAGAAACAAAAGAAATCAAAGAAATAAAAAAATAAAAGAAAAAAATAGAATCCATATCGATTATAAAATAATAAAGAATACTAATCATTCTCAAATAAAATTAATAAAATTATAATTTACTAAATAAATGTTTGAACTCATTAATTATCATTTTTAATACTAATAAAAATTAAGAGGAATTAATAATAATATTTTTAATTTTTATTTTCAACCATGAACTTATAATTAATTTAATAAAACATATTAGTAATAAAATATTTTTTGAGGTTTTTTATTTTTTTAAACATAATTTTGTAATTAATTTAATAGAGAGATATTAGTAAAAAAGTTTGAGATTTTTTAAATAGAATTTTATTATTAATTTAATAAAAAAATATTAGTGATAAAAAAATTAAGAGTTTTCTTTTTCTAATGACCTAAAGGAGTGATTTACTTTTTATCCTTGAGCCATGTCACAAAACTAAAAATTGAAGAGAAATATGATGCGAGATGGCAGATACGTGTGAGGACGGAGAGAGTTTAATTTTATTGAATCAATGTGAAAAAAAAAAGATTGATTTTTCTTATTCTTCACTAGTGGGGAGGGGACTAGTTTTACTATTTCATGTTCATTGTCATAGAACAAATTTATCCAAATTCTCATATTCAATTTCAACGAGTATTAAATTCTTAACTCATTCTCATCGTAACGGGTATATACTTGTAGAGATGACAAATAAACATGCTTCCGTGAGTATTGTCTGAACCCGTCCATGTTTTGACGGGAAATTCTCGCATTGAGTGGATATGGAGAATCTTCGACTTTTTCAATTGGGTATGGGGATATACATATTCCTGCCATAATACCCGTCCCCGTCATATCTCCGTCCCCATTTAAATTTTTAAAATATTCACAATTTATTAAATAATCATATATATATATATATATATATATATATATATTCTATTTTTTATTTCTTTTAATTATTTGGTTTGTCATGGAACTCGCATCTCCAATATATTTTTAATTTTATCATAACATTTATGTAATTATGTTAAAATGATGTATGTCAATTAAAATTTTTTTATGCCTCACATTTGAATATTTTTATTATTTTTTACTATTTTTATTTATTATATATTTTCCTTTCACATGAGAATGTTTAATACTCTCAATTTAAGGTAATATAAAAAAAAATTCTTTACTTATTCTTATTAATTTTTGTTTAATTTAAAGAACTCTTTTGTTAAAATAATTTTTGTTTTTTTTTCAACCATTGGGTACGTATGTTGATATTTGAAAAGTTTTTTTAGATCTCTAAGGTATTTTTCATTTTATTATACCCTTACTTATACATTTGATTTCCTGATTTCTTTCAATAGTCTCTTAAATTATTTCTAAGACACGTATTTGTTAACTTTTTAATATTTTATTTATTGTTTATTTTCATCATGTAGAAAATATTTCGATATATTCTATCTAATTATTTTTTATTTTCTAACTCATTATCAATCATCTTGTAATTTTTACACTTTAATTGTATAAATAACTTTTATTTACTATAATATAAAAATTTAATGTAATTGCCATGAATATTTTTTTGTCACTATCCAACATATATTAGAGTTCAAAAGATACAAAATCTATGTCAAAATTTTATTATTATGTTTATTATTTGTTCTTTGTGTCATTTTGATCAAGTGATGTATTATAACTTTTATTAGTATATAAAAAAGAGATTCATTATAACTTAAAAAATTGAAGTAAATAAAAATTTAAAATATATTTTATTTTGAATATTTGTTTTCCTTTTATATTTTTTAATTTTATCAAAACTAAGTTTCATTAATGTTTGTAGTTTACAAATTTAATAAATGTTTTGGTTCTCATGAAATTTTATTTGGTATTCTAATCTAAAATGTAAACAATTATAATTTATTTCAAAGTATTTGATATAGAAGAAACAATCATCCTCTTAATATTGAATATTTGATAATATTATGTTTCCTTTACGGTAATTTTTTTTTTATATAAAAATTAATATTGAAGTAGTTAGAAAACGGGTACGGGTATGGATACTAGATTATACCCATTACCCGGTAGGGATGGGGATGAGACAAAAGTTTGATACCCGTTGGGTTTGGGTATGGGAATGATGATGATTTTTTTTTACATGGATGAGTATGGGATAGCGATACTCGTACCCATACATGTATTTGTTTTCTTACTTCAATGTTAATTAATTAATTTTTTATAAAATAATAAAAAATTACGACAAATGAAACATAATATTATCAAATATTTAATATGAAAATGAAGGTTATTTCTTTGATTTCAAATATTTAGAAAAAACTTTATAATTGTATACATTTGAGATGAGAATACCAAATAAAAGTTGATGAGAACCAAAATATTTATTAAGTTTGTAAATATTAATGAAACCTGTTTCATAAAGTTTAAAAATATTTAAGAAATATATAAAAAGAAAACAAATATTTAAATTAAAATATATTTTAAATGTACATTTTTATTTCAATTTTTTTAAAATTCTAATGAATCTCTTTCTTATGCACAAATAAAAATTATTATACATCATCATCGGATCAAATCACATAAACAATAAAGATTAAACTAATAATAAAAAATATTTTAACATATATTTTGTATCTTTTGAATTTCAATATACGTTTGATGGTGATAATAAAAATCATGGCAATTACATTAAATTTTATATTATAATAAATAAATTTTATTTATACAATTATAATGACAAAATTACATTATGATAACGAGTTAAAAAAATTAATTATATAAAATATATCAAAATAAAATTTTACATGATAAAAATAAACAACAACAAATAAAAATATAAAAACATTATCAAATGTGTGTCTTAGAAACAATTTGAGAGACTATTGAATGAAATCGCTCGCACATAGGAAAATAAATATATAATTAAGAGTATGATAAAATGAAAAATACCTTGGAGATCTAAGAAAACTTTTTCAAAGATCAACATAGTCAATGGTTGAAAAATAATAAAAATTGTTTTAGTGAAACAAAAAGAGTTTTTCAAATGAAACAAAAATTAATAATAATAGAGTAAAGAAGATAAATATTTTATATTACCTAGTAAATGAAATGTTTGTGCTATTAAACACTTAAATTGAGAGTGTTAAACATTCTCGTGTGAAAAGTAAATATATAATAAATAAAAATATTAAAAAAGAATAAAAATATTCAAATATGAGACATAAAAAATATTTAATTGGTATACAATAATTTGAAGATATTGCATAAAAGTTATGATACATGACAAACCAAACAACTAGAAAAAAAAAAAGAAAGTGTATATAAATATATATATATATATATATATATATATATATATATAAGATTACTTAATTAATTATGAATATTTTAATAATTTAAACCGAGACAGAAATATGGTGAGGGACATTATGGCGAGTATGAGAACATAGCATATATGTATATTTTCATATTCATTTTCATCCAAATCAATACAAAAATTCTTCGTCAAAACAAACACTATGTACAATATCCACAAAGTCGATTTTATTTGTCATTCTTAATTTTTCACATATCTTCTGTCTGAACGGGTGTACAAGTAGTAATAATAGAAAATAAATGGATCTCCACCGAAAATTAAAATATATATATATATATATATATATATATATATATATTATAAAAAGAGGTGATTATTCAATTCAGAATGATCAAACGTCTCTTTCTTACCTGAAAATTAGAAGGAGAAACATACACTAAAAAGAAACCTATCAAAATAAACTTTACTGGATTATTATATGGATACCATGATAAGGGTCAACATCACCGTTTGCTTTTCTTAACAGAAAATAAGAGAAAGCTTCAAAGTTACGTCATGACGTAACATATCTATATTACTAAATTGTTGATTCATAAATAATTTATTTAATAAAATTGAATTAAAGTTCGGAAATTATGAACCGAAGAATATGCGTAGACAGAAAATAGCAGGTCCTGGCTGAGGAAACATGAGTTTGGTAACTTTCCACTAAAAGATACATACACGATCTTACCATTCACTTTTGTACCACATCAAATTTGATTTCATACTTATACTTTATACCATAAAGATGTGTGAGGATGACATGCAATGCTTCCTTTGAAGCCCCAAAGTCAAAGTTAGCAGTGACAAATGCATTGCACTCACTCTTTATTCACTTCCATTTTTTTCTTCCCTACCTTCTTACAGATCCTCATCACATCACCTATGTTTTAGCCCACAACAGGACAAACAAGAGGGTAGTGCTTTTGGGTCCTATTCAAACTCCAACTAATTATCTTTTCAACACTCTTTTGTCGTTTATGGGCCTCTGGGCCCAATTCATGTCCCAATCTACCCACTACACTAAATTATTCCCGAAATTTAGTTAACCTTTCACTTCTTTTCTTTTAAGATATCCAATGAAATAACAGAAATGTACAGTATGCAAAAAATATACTTTTTATCTATGAAATTCGTTATTCAACTGCTTTATTGTTCAAGACTCTTTCTTAAACCAAATATGTAATGCAATCATTGAGCCTGCCAAAATATGATACTCATTTGTAACTTTATTTATAAATGGATTTATAATGATTAAATATTTTTTATGGACCTGATTTATCTATATTTTGGTTCTACAAGTAATTTGGAATTTAACTTAACCGTTCCTTAACTCTCTCATCTTTTCTCAAAATTTAATTCTACTTTTATTGTGTGTTTGATATAAATGTTTCATCATTGATACCGTTTTTGGCGTGATTACTAATGAGCACACCCAATGATAAAGTTGTTTTTAGAAATTAAATTATTAGTCTTAATTTAGTTTATGAGTGAAAAAAAAATTAATTATCATTATATAAAAACAAATTTAGTAATTAATTATATAAAATTAATTTAGTAATTTTAATATATGAAAATCACATCAATTTCTTATATAAAGAACACAAGTGTGGAGTTTGTCACTTTTTCTGTGTAGAAAATGTATATCTCAGATGACCACTTAATGAAAAAACACTTTTCATTGTCATTTTTTGTTACAGTGAGTCCTTTAACTAATGCAGCGTGAAAAGTGATGTAAAATTTGTCAGATGGAAGTAAGAGACTACGTTTATTAAAATATCATTACTTATAAAAAAATTAAAAGATGATATTTTACCAAAATATTTTATTGTGATAAATGAAGAAAATTAACCACATCTAAGATTTGATAAGTTGTTCATTAAGAAAGAATAATTGTAAGTTGACACATGTTTTCTACAACGATAAAGTAGAAAAAAAAATTGTGTTTAATAAGTATAAAAGTGTGTCAAAGTTTTTTTTTCCCTAAGAAACCTAACATTGTTTATAGTTTAAAACCTTAAAGTTAATATTTATATCTTATTTATTTTATACACACTTATTTTTTTCATTTCTATTCGGTGTAAAACTTTCAATTTATATTTAAATTAATATCATTCCACTCACATATTGACCATCTTATTGATCTCTAATCAATATTGAACTTGTAACTCATGTTAAATTCATATCACATTTCTACAACAATTTCAAAAAAAAAGTAACATCCTTTGCATTTTCACGTTAATCTTTTAAATACTAAAGAAACTTTCTTTTCAAATATTACGAAAAAAAAAATGACAAACAACATATATCGAAAGGATGACAAACAACATATTTCGGAAGGATGTATTACAACTTTGATATCTCTCAGATTCCTTTTTTCCAAATTATTTCAAAATACCAAAGCATCACCCCGTCTCATACACACAATCTACATAAATCCAAAACCATATTTAAAGTAAGTTAATTATATAATTATAGAATTAAAAATAAAGTTCGTAATCCACTATATCATTAGAATTGAATCTTATTGACTACAGTAGTACATTGGATGATCTCTTTCATGTTTTACAATACTTCATGATTCATTCCGACATTCATTTAAGATTAGAAGTAGTGCACTAGAGTAATCGGAAGTCACTGAACTGCGTGATAAGCTGTAACACATCATTTCACACTAGATATCAATATTATATTCTATTATATGAGTTTGTTCTCTCATTCCTACCACCTCTACCCTCAACCTCTATAATTCCAAAAGTGTTAAAAAGTAATAATAGTATTTTGTCCACTTTTTCTAATTCAATTTTATTTTATTACTTCAGACACCTTTTTATTATCTATGTAAATACGTGATTATACACCTGATGAATATTAATCAACATATTTACATAGAAAGAAGCAGGCCTATTGCACAGACATGTAAAAGCATCCGTTCAAACAAATTACATAATTTCCAAATCAAGACTTTAATAAATTTATTTGCAAAATGCGCCTTTTTCGTTCCACTGGTATTGGGAGTGTATCTGTTAGCATATACCTTAAGTCAGCTTCAAGAATTACAGATAGAAGAACATTACATGATGTTGACAATTTGAAACTATTTGAAAGAGATAACAATAACTCATTGTGCATCACTGATTGATCGTGACATCATTTGAGTCTTGGTGAGATGAGTGCAACTCCTTTGATAGAGATCCAAATCATAGTTATGAAGCATGGCTATGGTAATGTAGGAAAATATTATGGTTAAGAAAAATACCAATACGCATTCATGAAATATAGTTTAAATACCACTCGTAAAATATCATTCACATTATTGAAAATATCAGTATTGTTTAGTTAATTCGTAAAGGAAATATTTCAGTGGCATGTGTTGAGGATACAGTACAACAACAAAATTTGTATATTCATGATTCTTATCCTATAAGAAAAGTTACATTATTGCAATTCAATTTAATAACTAGAAACAAAAAAGTTATGTTATATTTAAATTTTTTTTATCGGCTTCTTTATCTATTTAATAACTAGAAACCAAAACGAAAAGTTTCTAATCTTATTCTTTTATTAAAAAAAATAGTCTTTTAGATAGATTAATAGTTCAAAAAGAATTGTTCGGAACTATATTTCAATAAAAAACTAAAAAAAAATAATAATAGATACACATAAAGGAATTTTGGCGCTTCAAAATATTTTTTTAAGATCCGCCCTCAAGGAATTGTTAGACAAAATTTTGCCAACCACTTCGATTTTGAATATTGTGCATTAAAATTAGTTTTATTGCAAATTCAAGCTCAGTGAAATTGTGTTCCACTTCTCATGCAGAAATGGGAAATATGGTGGATGTCACCAAAACAATGTTTCTATGTCTTTACTATCATTTTGGTATCTGGTTAAAAAATTATATTTTGGGCTGAATAATTTTGGTATCTGGTTAAGTAATTTCTGAGTTGGATTTCTATGGTTGATAATATATTTATCGTTAAATTAATAATGGAAAATTTATGTAGACACATAAATGTTTGTTTACTATATTGGATGTTCTTAATTGGATAGAATATGCTGAAAGAAAAATAATACAAATATTTGAAAACTTTATTTTTGAATATATCGATCTGCATGCATCAGCCATGCCATTGTTAAGGTTTGATGAATATAAATCTAAAGAGTAGAAATAAAAATGAATTATATATGTTTTTCATCTCTAAGTTTCTACCTATTTATCTAAGTTTCTACCTATTTATTGCGGTAGATGATAGATTTGTAGTTAAGGGTTTTGTTTCTTTCGACTGATTTGAGATAATTTATAAGGACACATTTGAACAAATTTGAACGAATATAAAAAGAGTGATTTTCTCTAAAATATAACGATTTGAGTAGAAAATTAAATCTGTCTTTATAAAATTACTATTTCATTCTTATATTTTGTATTGTTTGTGTAATATATAAATTTTTTAAAATGAAAAACTGTTTTTTAATGCATATTTTTATTTAATAAATAGTATGATATATTTTATGGTAAAAATAATTACAAATGTATCTTTTTAAAATAATATTTTTAAAACTTGTTACGTAATTACAGAAAAATATTTAATTTAATTTTGTTGTTAAATCCATTATAGGAAATTTTTAATTTATTTTTTACATCATTAACTAAAATAATATTTATTATAAAATGTTGTAATTAATTAGATTGTAATTTTAAACTTTTTTACCCATTAGAGAAAAATGATATTTATTATAAAAAATTGTAATTATTTAAAATGTAATTAATTAGTACTTTATTTTGAATTATAAATTATTCAATTTTAATTAATTAAAAGTTACATTATTAGATTAAATTAATTAATAACTTGTTTAGATTAAATTTTTATTGGATAAAAAAGTTATATTAATCACGAATGAATAGAATTAAACACTTTTTTTTTTAAATATTATAAATTTGTAATTTATAAATTGTATTAGATAATTATGGTAAAAATATATATAATTAATATAAAATTTATAGATTATTGGAATTTAAGTTTGAAAATTATGGTAAATATTTAATATTTCTTATTATGTTTATTTTAATTTATTTTTGACCAGATTCCTGAAAACATAGTTGTCGTGATACATGTATTGGTAGTGGTAGAGGTTAACTTTTAAATATTGAATACTTTACAGGAAAGACACAATTGTAATCCTACATGCATTGATGGTGGTAGAGGTTGACTTTTAAATATTGAATGCTTTATTTTAAAACGTTGAGAGGTGTTAATGATGGTCTATTTAGATTAAGATGAGGGTGATTCCTGGTGACCACTTTAGAGAGTCTGTTTTTCTTGGTTTAATTATTCCTTGTTATTGATTTTGAATCTGAGAGAAATAGATAGTTGAGCTTATTTATATATATATATATATATATATATATATATATATATATATATATATATATATATATTTGTATTTTTATTTTTTTATCAATTAAACTATTTTTTCAAATTATCACATTCATCATGTCATTCCTTACTTCTCATAAACTTTCTTCTCATTTTTTCTTCAAATCTTATTATCTTTCCTTTGATCCAAACAACTCAACTTTACTCTCATTTTCCCTTAAATTCACTCAAATTTTGTCCCTTAAATTCACTCCCTGAAACAAAACAAACACAGGCTAAGGGTGTGAAGATTGATTTGGAAGAGAGGAAGATGATGAATTTCAATGGATTAGACAACGATGTTTGTATTATTCACTTAAAGAGAGTTGAGGGTGAAATTGAGTAAATGAGTGAATTTAGAAGTAAAGTTTGTAAAAGGTTGTGAATGATGTAATTCATGTGATAGATTAAAAATTAAGTTTAATTGAAATAAAATCAATATTACTAAATTGCCCTGTATATTGAAAGTAATCTAAAATTATATTTAGATGACTTAGATTTATTTTATAAAAAATATTTTATGAATATATTGGAAAAATTAATATTTTAATAAAAACATAATAAAATACAATATATATATATATATATATATATATATTGAAATTTTTAGATATTGTTCTAAGCATAATTTGAAAAATTATGTTTTTACATTATTATCATAGTTATGAAACATTATTAGTGATGATTTAAATCATTAATTCACATGAATTAAGAAACCATGTGAATCAACTTGAATTAACAAAACAAATAATAATAATAATAATAATGAAGGGTATTACGGTAATCTTACTAGAGATGTCAAAATAGGTTAAAACCCGTGAGCTAACCTGACTTACCACGGGTTCGAGCCGGGATGGGTTGAGAAAATTTCAGTTTTTTCATAAGTGAATTGACCCACTTAACCCACCAACATTTTTTTATAATTTTTTTAATAATTATTTACTACTTCTACTTATATAGGTTTACAATTTCATATTTTTAAATGCTAGAATGTTGATCAATAATATTTGAATAGTTTGAATGTTTCATTAATTTGATTGTCAAAGTTATATACAATAATACTTTAATCTTTAAGTATAATTTTTATAGTAAATTACTCAAGCAACCGTCTTATAAACAAAATTTTCTAAATTAGCATGACAAAAATATGTAGTTTTTTATGTATATTTTGTTGAATAGTATGACAGAAAATGTATAATATTAGTCATGTTTTCTTGGACAAATATAGACACTTTCTTATAAACAATTCATTATATATTGGTGGTGAACATGATGAAGATATTGGTTCTTGATTTTATTGTGATTAACATCTCATGGGTTGCTTAAAAAATTATTTGAATACTTAAAAATAAATACATAAATAATTTTTTATGTGAGTTGGTAAGTCATCCACTTAACCCACCAGTCCGTGATGGGTTGAGCCGGATTGCAAAATTTCTAACTCACCATAAAGTTAGTCGGATTGGGTTCACTCATTTTCAATCTGGCTCGTGGTGAGCTAACCTGTGTGAACCGGATTGTCTCACTTTGATATATCTAAATCTTACACAAATCACCTTTAAATTCCTTCATTTTTCCCTCCCTCAAGTTCCTATAAGTCAATTACCCTCAAATCATTCTTCTATCATCCATCTAACTAGTAAATACCCTCAAAGAGAAACATTGTAAATCATATTCAGAATTTATATTTTATTTCTGCATTAAATATAACTTATTTTGTCTTTATATTTTATAAAGCTCATTTAAAACATTTTTTCTGATAAATGACACATGAAATTTATATTATAGTTCATCGTAAATTTATATTAACTCACCAGTAATTTGTTAGGAAAAATGTTTTACATTACTTTTATAAAATGAAAGATAAAATAGGTATATGATTTAGTTTAGAAACAAAAGACAATTTTTATAATTCTTGTAGAATAAAAGTTATATTTAATTCAATAAAATTATAAGAGCAAATGGGTGGACCATGAAGTACTTGGTGTTAGGGATATTATCATGACATTATTGATGTAGTTTTTGTAGGATTAATATTTTCAAATTGATTTGTTGATGCGGAACAGCTACATTTAAATTTAAAAGAATAAATAGTTGGTTTAACATAATAAGTTAAGTCATAACTTTTAGTATAATGTATAAAAACTTTAATTTTGTTTATTTGATTTAAACTCTTTTAACGGTTAATATAATTTAACTAATTGTCGTATAGATTTATTGATGGAGGAAAATTAACGCTAATATGCAATTTATCCTTTGTTTTTTGTTTTATAAATTTAAAATTGTCCGTGCTTATTTCAAAGGTATCCATATATTAATATATATATATATATATATATATATATATATATATATATATATATATATATATATATATATATATATATATACAAAAATTACGAAAAATCACGTGCTCAATTATATTAATCATTAACCAAATCCAAACAAAATTAATAAAATTAAAGTTATTATACAAAGACTATTTTTTTACTGTATTAAAAATTAAATATATCAATATTTATTATACTAAACCATTTATTTATCCAATTTAATATTATAACACTGATATATAACAAAATAAGCCTCATTTTTTTTAGAGAATAGTTGTTCTTAATATAGTATATTTTATATAACATAAAATGAGAAAATAAATTTGTTAAAGTCTTACGACTCCTTTATTATAACAACCCTCGCTGTAGAGTTTTCAAAATATATTTTAATAGTTAAATTTTATTAAATATATATTAAAAAAATATTTTGGACGTTGCAATATTTATAATATAGGTTTTTCATTTTATTTTTTATGATAGTAGTAGTGTTTAGGCACGAATATGTGTCGTTCACCAATTTCTTTTTTGTATTCAAAATGTGTTGAACAAATGTTCAAAATATTTCAAAAAGGTCTATAAACTAAAAGAAAAAATAGTTTTGATGATAACGCATTTGAAGAATATATATACATATACACTTTATTAGATGTTTGTGTGTGGTAGGTAGATTCATATTTCAAAATTGTTATATATAAGTTTAATAAAAAAATTCTATATATTTGTAATAATAATTCAACTTTTTATTTGTGTATCTGCTTTTTAAACATGACCTCTTCTCTTTGATCAGATGGCATTAATGTTTTTTAAAGGATGATGATTTGGATACAAATAGTATCTTTCTACTATCCGATCTGTAATAGAAAATCTAACTCATTACCTACTTCGTTATCAATTAGATGTCTATTTAAAAATATTCGTAAATATCATGTATATGAACATATGTCTAAAAAATATAGATTTTAAAAATTAATTTACATATATAATTAAAAAATATATAAAATATTTAAATTAAATATAAATAAAATTTTAATTTTAATTAAATATAATCTAATAAAATATAAACTAAATTTTTATTTTAATTAAATTTAAACCTAATAAAATATAAATTAAATTTTAATTTTAACTTTTTTTTTACCGATGTTGACCAAACATATACTAATATATTCATTATTTTTTTTATGTGTTTATTGTCCTATGTTAGGACAAAAGGAGAGGAATGACTTTAATATCGATGTAACTGAAATTACCACATTAAATTTAATATATATATATATATATATATATATATATATATATATATATATATATATATATATATATATATATATATATATATAAAT
>Ga0214544_1007337_pt1 | contig 19469 bp, 6 predicted proteins | sample CNSS3metaG_FD_160074 | JGI IMG/M metagenome (GOLD analysis project Ga0214544, IMG submission 160074) | Root nodule microbial communities from cowpea collected in UCLA plant growth center, Los Angeles, California, USA - CNSS3 | ecosystem: Host-associated > Plants > Roots > Nodule | place: USA... | reverse complement strand
AGATGTTATTTTGGGTATTAAGATTTTACAAAAAGATGGTGATATTATGTTAACGCAGTCTCATTATGTTGAGAAATTATTGAAGAAATTTAATTATTCTGATGTGAAACCTGTTTTAACGCCTTTTGACCCATCTATTAAACTAAATAAAAATTTAGGTGAAGGCATTTCTTCTCATAAATATTCTTAAATTATTGGTTCCTTATTACATTTGACAAATTTCTCTAGACCTGATATTGCATATGCAGTTGGTAGATTAAGGAAATATACACATAATCCTAATCATTCTCATTGGATTGCTTTAGAACGAGTGTTTAAATATTTGAAGGGAAACATTAATTATGGAATTCATTATACAAAATTTCCTGCTGTTATTGAAGGATATAGTGATGCAAATTGGATTTCTGATTCTGATGAAACAAAGTCAACCACTGGTTATGTTTTTACTTTGGGTGGAGGTGCAGTATCATGGAAATCTGCTAAACAATCTATTATTTCACGATCTACCATGGAACCAGAGATTATTGCTTTAGATACTGCTACTGCTAAGACAAAGTTTATTAAAAGTTTTCTATATGATTTACCATTGTTAAATAAACCCATACCTCCTATTTCAATGCATTGTGATAGTCAAGCTGCCATATCTAAAGTTTCTAGCAAAAACTTTAATGAAAAAAGAAGGCATCTCAAAGTGAGACATAAATCTATTAGAAACTTAATTACTAATGGTATTATTTCTCTTGACTTTGTCAGGTCAGAAAGAAATATTGCGGATCCGCTTACTAAAGGGTTGACGCGTCAACAAGTATTTGAGTCGTCGAGGGGAATGAGACTAAAGCCCATAAATTAGTTGCAACAATGGACACCCATCTCCACATGAATGGCGATCCCATGGAATGGAGTTCAATGGGTAACAACGAAGTTGTTTGTTGACTAAAGTACACCAATTGATTTGATTAAATGTTATGTCTCATTCCTATGGCGAGGTGTACTATAAATTGTGACAATAATAAGGTTGAGGTATATGTATTATTATGTTTTTTTTTTTGTAAAATGCCTCTTAATAAACCCAATGACAATTTTGTAGGGGTGTGAGTCACAAACCACCCTTTGAGGGTTTACCTAGTGAGTGTGATGGTGGGGCCGCCATTGTGAGACATGGGCAAAGTCTCTAAATGACACTCACGGCACAAGATACATGCAGAAGGCCCTAACGTGCAACCACTGATTAGAACCTATAATAAACACCAATATTGTATGTGTTATTTACTAAAACCCGGTTACAAGGGATGTAGTTCAAGACAATCAAGTCTCTGCATTATCTCGGGTGGAAGTTTATAAGCACTAGGTGTAAGGCTCAAACCCGGAAGGTTCCTTATACTGAAATACAATATTTTATTTTAAAAGATAATATTTTTTTAAAATTATGTGGGGGATTGTTAGAAATATTAATATAATTTAAAAAAAAATTAAAATAAAATATTGTTGTTACTGAGGTTTTAATACAATATTAATTCAGAGTTAAATTCTATTTATGTATAAACAATTTTTATTCTTTTCATTGATTTGAAATTAATTTTGGTTTAAATCAGTTTGATGGGCATTTACTCTTGTGTCTCCTTTTCTCACCTATAAATACCACCTAGTTTCATAAGGAATAGACACACAACAAACACTAGAGTTCTTTCTTTCTCTCAAAAGTGTTATTATTTTCCTTCTCTATATTCTATCTTAAAACATTGGTGTTCATAAGGTTCAGAGATCCTTCGCTGCACTCGATCGATCTGACGGGTTGTTGTATCTTGGGGGAGGAGCGCATAATATTGAGTATTGCCCTGTGCAGCAGGGGCGTTGTCTCTCTAAGGATAGCGCTCAGCGTGCCTCAACCCAGGCTTACTCTATCCTTATCTCATTTACATATTTACATTATCTTTATATTGTTATTGTTTGTTATAAGAACAATTTGACTTGATCATCTCTTTTATCCATATTTATATATTGTTTTTGGTTAATCATTGTTTGTTTTCTAACATATTCAAATAAAATACAGTAGATCACATTCATAAATTTTAAACAAAGTCAAAATAATCGATTTAAATAATGTTTAAATGACAGTTTACAAAAAAAAAGATTGTATTTTAAAACTAAATAATGAAAAAAAAATTCATTCAAAATCAACGTGTTAATATTTTAATAATATTTTTTAATTTAAATTAGAGTATAATGGATATACATACTCACATATACAAATACTATGATAATTGTATCTATCACATTAATATATGCGAATATAAAAAATATCACCGCTACTCATTACCTACAAATGTCTATTTATAATATTTATTTTTTACTCTTGTAAATTTTATCTACAAATATTATAAGTATTTTTTTTTTCAATACCTACTTATAAATATGAAGGGCAGGGTATTCACTTCTATTTATATATATATATATATATATATTATAATTATATTTTATTATGATTTTAGTGACTTGAATATCAAAAATTATTTTATAAATAATATTTTTTTCAATTTGATTTACATACAACGATCTAGTTATTCACGTCACCTTGAAAAACCCCAACTTTATATAACACCGTACCTAGGGTACAAAATATAATGATCAAAACATTAGAACATCATTACTCTGAGAAAAAGGATCAAAACGAAATAATTGAAATTTTTTAATACGTGAAATAAAGTACCTTTTCAGAATATTTTAATTGAAACCCAAGAAAATATCTTCCTCTTTGGTAATTATAAAAGGAAAAAAAGGTGCAACTTTAACATAGGTGTGCACCCAGGATGGACTCATCAGACAAGTGTCCATATGACACAGGTTTTCAGTAGGTATTTTTATTATTCTAATATATATTTTATTCCCTTTATATTAAAATAAATTAGATTAAGCCTTCTTTTTGTTTTATTTGACTAATATTATACTTGTATTTATCTCGCGTTTTGAGCTCCAAAAAGCTATCTGAAAATTATACCAGGGGTCATACCTCCATTCTGTTAGAAGATTATTTTTAATAACAAAAAAATATTATGTGAAATGAGCTTACATATAAATAATATAATTTTTCATAGTTAAAATGTTTGTTTAATACATTTTTATCATAAAATTATTCATATTTAACTCGTTTTAATCCAAGATGTGTGGCGTTTATAATAATAAAAAATTAAACAGAAATATTTGTGTAGGTCATCCATTGAAAAAGTGATCTCTTAGTACGTTCCCGAAGCTCAGGGAATATTAGTGCATGGCAGCTAATAAACTAATTACATTCTTAATTATATCTGCTTAGATTAGATTCTAAATATTATGATTAAAAAAATAACTAGGTTTAACTTTGTGACCTTATGCGAGTACGTGTCTAGTTCCCATTTACTAGACCCATATTCTCGAGTAGTTGCACTGTATCAAAGAAAAAGACATTCAAATATTATTAATCTATGTTATATATATATTTGAAAAATTAGTACAAAGATAACTTATATTTGTAAAGGAATAATTATCATTTATAAATTTTACAAATAGATAAACATTTTTCGATGAATATGGTATTTTCATTTTCATTTTGACATTTCCGTTGGAATTATAATGTATTTTCAGCATTATTTGTGGTAGACATAAGATTCTAAGTTGGAAGTAATTAAAAATGATTTGAATTTTAATTCAGTAATATTTTAAAATAAAAGTAAAAAATTAGTAAAAATAAATGTATAAGATGAGAGAGAAGCAAAATAAATTATTTTCAAGTATTTAGTAATAATAATTTTAACATGAATAATACGTTTGCACACTCATACATATATATATATATATATATATATATATATATATATATATATATATATATATATATATATATATATTTCTGCCACTTATTAATGATATAGTAATATTCCATTCAAATAATGTCTTAAAAAGTATATTTAATCTCAAATTTTAAATAGTTATTTAACAATTTATAATTTTGGTAATAACACATCTAATGCATGTTTTATTTGGCGTGTTTTTGTGCACGGCCTATTATTAAATGAGAAAAAAAGGTATTATTAAATTATTTAGTTGAGTTTGATCTATTCTATTTCATGCATACTATTATACAAAGGGACTGTAACTTCATTTCGTCCCTCAAAATAATTATATTGTACTTAATAAAATAAATAATTAAACAAATGTTTTATTTTAAAATAACTAAATAATTTTTTATTTAAAAAAATAGCCAATACATATATTTTTTAAATTGTGATTAATATATATATATAATTATATATAATTATATATTTTTATATTATTCTTACAAAATTATATATATTTTTAAAAATTTTATTATTTAAAATAATAAAAATATGCGTATATGTAACATCCCAATTTTAGCCGCTTAAAAACTAATAAAATAAGATGTTTCGTCCTAGAATTCAAAACAGATACATAAGTGTATAAACTATATTAATATATTACAGAAGATAGGATTATAAAAATATAACATCTATACAAACCAACTAAAAATAAATGTTAGCTTTGTTATTCACTATAACTCTCAATGAAACCTTCCACCAACTTAACTGATGGCTTCTCATCCTCTAGTGGTGCATCTATAACTACAACCACATATGCTCCCACCGTATAAGTGATCATCACAAAAGAAAGAGAAATAATACAAGTCAAAAACACAGAAGAAGGGTAAGCTAATATGCAAAATAGTTTTCATACAATAGAAATAAAATTTACATTACATACTTAATCATATGAACCATTGGAAAGCCAAGCATACCACACACAATGACTAAAACAAGACTCAAATATCCAGATACGTGCCTTTGAAAATATGAGACCATTGGAAGGTTGCACTTGTAGATAAACAAATGGGTTATCACCCTACTACTCACAAGGTAAGTCCATTAATGTCTTTGGCCAAGGTAAAACCCTTAGAGTGTGTTTGGATAGAGTATTTTAATGAAGTAATTCACTTTTTTGAAGAATTTAATGAAATGCTTTGTTTGGATACAGAAATTAAAAAGCATTTCAAATGCAAGCATTTTTTTGAGAGATTTCAATTAGCTAAATTAGTAGAAATTCAAGTACCCTCAAAATAGGTGGAATTTGAAATTCTTCTCACTCAACCTCACATTCTAGACTCTTTGGTAGGTCCGACGACCCAGACGGGACCAACGACCTGAATGGGCTCGACGACCCAGACGGGCCCGACGACCTAGACAGACCGGATGACCCAGACGGGTCCGACGACCTGAATGGGCTTGATGATTGAGACGGGCCCGACGACCCAGACGGGCTCGACGACCCGAGCGGGCCTTACGACCAGAACGGGCCCGACGACTCGGACGGGGTAGACTATCCGGACAAGATCAATGATCTAACAGACCCGACAATCCATACGAGTCCGACGACCTGAACGGGCCCGATGATCCAGATGGGCCCGACGACCCGGACGGGTCCTATAGCACGGACTGCCTAACAACCCGAACGGGCCCTTCCAAACCTTTGGGCCCGACGACTCGGACATGCCCGACAACCTGAACGGGTCCAACGACCTGGACAAGCCTGACAACCCGGATGAACCCTTCCAAACCATCAAGCCCGACAATCCAGACAGACCCAACGACATGGACGGTCCCAACGACAGAGACAAGCCTAATGACTTGGACGGGTCAAACTATCTGGACGAGCCCGACGACCCAGACGGGCCCTACAGTTTGGAAGGCTCATCTGAGTCGTCGGACTTGTCCAGGTCCTTGGCCCGTCTAGGTTGTCGGGCCCGTTCGGGTCGTCGGACTCGTCTGTGTCGTCAGGCCCTTCTTGATCGTCGGGTTTCCAAATTTATCATGAACTCAAAACATAATTAAGCCTAAAATAAATATTGTTAAAATTAAATTTTATCTCACAATAAATTCAATTTTTTTTCAAACAAGAAATTGAAATATAAGGTATTTTAATTTCCTTATCCAAACAAATTATTTAAAAAATGAATGGAATTTAATTGGAAGCAATTCAAATGCAAAACATTTCAATTTCTAAGCATTGTTGAAATGCTTCATCCAAACACAAGGTTATGGTGTGTTTGGATGAGGCAATTCAAAAGGGTGATTCATTTATTTGGAGAATTTGAAATTCTTTATAATGAAATGCTTTGTTTGGATGGAGAAATTAAAAAGCATTTTAAATGCATGCATTTTTTTTTGAAGTATTTTAATTAGCTAAACTAGAAGAAATTCAAATACCCTAAAAAAAGGTGGAATTTGAAATTCTTCTCACTCAACCTCACACACTGAACTCAATCCCAAATGGATCCGACAAACCCGAAAACCATGACAGGCTGGGTTGGCCATACAATCCAAACAGATCAGACCGACCTGACGATACAAACGACAGTTCGAGCAGGCCCAACAACCCAGATGGGTCGAGCGGGCCATATGACCCAAACGAAATGGGTGACCTGATGACCCAAATGTGTCGAGTAGGCCCAACGACCTGACTGACTCGTTGACCCAACAAGTCTGACTGACTCGATGACCTAGTCAGGCCCAACCGACCTGACAACCTAAACGAGCCCGACGACCTTGCCAGGTCGGGTCGGCCCATCGACACAAACTTGGTCGAGTGTGCCCGATGACATAAACGGGCCCAACGACCTAGACAAGTCCGACCGGCCCAACGACCTAGATGGGCCCGACCGACCCGTCGACCTAGATGGGTCCGATTGGCTTGTCGACCCAGACAGGCCCGACCGACGCAACGACCAATACAGGCCCAATTGGCTCGACAACCTAGACGTACCCAACCGACCCAACGACCCAGCTGGTTTGGGCCAACCAAACAACACAAACTGGTCGGGCAGACCCAATGACACAAACGGGCCTAACAACCCAGATGGGTCGAGTAGGCTTGACGACCTATTGGGGCCAAGTCGGGCCAATGACCCAAACATGCCAAGTTGGGCTGGGTCGTGTCGAGCCAGGTTGATGAACTTGTCGGGCACAACCGACAGGTATGAGTTGTTAGGCTTGTGTGGATCCTCAGCTTGACCCAGTCTGTCTGGGTATTCCGGTTGGCCTGATCCATTTGGGTTGTCGAGTCAGACAAATTTGGATGGGTAGTCGGGTCAGCCCGACCATCTTGGTCGTCGAGCCCGTTACCAAATTTATCATGTACTTAAAATATAATTAAGTCTAAAATAAATATTGTAAAAATTAAATTTTATCTTAGATGAAATTCAATTGTTTTTTCCAAACAAGAAATTGAAATGTAAGGTATTTTAATTTCTTTATCCAAACAAGTTATTTAGAAAATGAAGGAGATTTAATTGCAATCAAATACAAAACATTTCAATTTCTGAGCACTGTTGAAATGCTCCATCCAAACACAAGGTTAGATTAAGACCTTCTGCCACTCTTACCACATAACACATTCTACTATATTTGAGTGTGAATGTTTATTAGAGTATAAGGATACCTCCTTACTATCTACCTAATGTCAATGGATACAGTAACAAAACCAAATACTAATCTTGCTTGGATCAGCATCAACCCTTCTCAACTTAACCTCATAAAATCAATCTCAATTCAATCTCATATACCAACAATTTCTTAAACAATAATCATTATAACCAAAACATCTAGAGACACTCCTAACAAAAAACCTAGGATTGGTAACTATCATACACGGTGTAGCCAGTGGCTGTTCTTAAGGAAATTAATGGTGTGTTTAAATAGAGCATTTTAATGAAGTAATTCATTTTATTGAAGAATTTATATTTCTTTGTGATGAAATCCTTTGTTTGAATAGAGAAATTAAAAAGAATTTAAAATACAAACATTTTTTTTGAAGCATTTCAATTAGCTAAATTAGTAGAAATTAATATACCCTCAAAGTAGGTAAAATTTGAAATTCTTCTCACTCAACCTCACTCTAGACATCTTTGGTAGAGTTGCCAATTTGGCCTAGTCCATAGGTAGGCTCGATGAGTTGGGTAGACAACTCGACAAGCAAGATGAGGCGGGTGGGCCCGACAACCAATACGGACTTGACTAGCCCAACGACCCAAACAGGTCGGGTAGGCCCGACGACACAAACAGGTCGGACATGCCTGACAACCTACACAGGCGGTGGGCAGACCCAACGACCCACACGTATCGGGCTAGCCTGATAATACAAAGGGGTCGGGCGAGCCTGACGACCCAGATAAGTCAGATAGACACAACAAAGACGGTCGGTCGTGCCCGACGACCAAGAGCCAGGACGGACCCGATGACAAAGACGGATCAGACGGGCTTGACGACACAAACAGGTCGGGCAGGTCTGACGACCCACATAGGCGGGGCAGACCCAACGATCCACACGTATCAGGCTAGCCTGGCAATCCAAACGGGTCGGCGAACCAGACGACCCAAACAAGTCGGACAGGCAAAACGACTAAGACGGGTCGATCATGCCCAACGACCAAGAGCAAGGACGGGTCCGATGAACTAATTGAAAACTAAACTCGTAAATAAATGCAATTCAAATCCCATGCGAGCCCTCTTTTCGTCTCTAGGCATCATCGACATCACTTGGAATATCATCTACTCTTATGTGACTTGTCACACGATCATCGCTAAACACAAAAAAAAATGGTGAGCTCATAAATAATTAACATATAAGTTAATAAAATCAAAATACACCTAATTATTTTATTCTAGATAGTTCTTGGCCAAGACCTTATTACCCCAAGGTTTTTCAACCTGCAAGTCACACAAATAATTGACCATGGACTCAGGATATATGATGCTTCCATGAACCTGTCCGTTCGTGGTCCTACCTCTACAAACCTTCCTGCTCGTAGTCCAACTCTACGGACCTCCCCGCCCGTAGTCCAACACACGTGATCCACCAGCTACGAACCTCCGTGCTCGCAACAACTCTCAAGTGTGAGCACAGAACATACAAACCTCCCTGCTAGTATCCCCACACGAGAGCATCATGATATGAACCTCCCTACTCATTTCATCACATGTTCATCACCAGCCATGAACCTACCCGCTCATGACACAATCAACATCTCCTGATCCAAGTCGCACATCACAACACACACAATGCAAGCAATAAAGTCACTGCCTGCAGCGCCTTCTAGCGACATTCCTGCGCAAACCGCCTAGCGGGACACCTCCGTCGCCAGGCGCCAGGCTGCATTCAGACCCATTATCTCAAGGTCTATCGTTTGGCGATTCACACCTCACCACCAAGCGCCACGCGTTGTAGGGACTCTCTTGTTAGTACTATCGCCTGGCGGACACTCATAAGCCGCCAGGCACCACACCAGTAGTGCAGTTCTGCAGGTTTTGACACCCAAAATAGATTCTTCTTCAATCTCAATTACTTCCTAAAGACAATAATGCAAACTCACATATCATGAATTGATTCTAATTACCCAGCCACATCACACATGGTTTAATTACCTATAACTCATATTCACAATTTAAATATTCAAAACCTGTGATTTACCAACCACTCTATCATTACACCATGACTTCATCAAACTTATAAAAATTATACACTATCCAGTATCTCATCATCAGACACATGCTTCTGATACACTATAGTAGCACCAAACCTTCCCCTCAAATATCCTTAAATTAAAGCTACACAACCATGATTGATACCTTACCCACCACAGTTTAATTATTCAATGTCCTAGCAATTTGTTCCTAAGGCTAATACCCAAAAAGAAACATATTTTCTTTCCAACACATACAATCTCAATTAACATTATTCTTCATCTTATTTCCAATTACATACTCACATCAATCCTCACATACCCAATACTTTAAGCATAGCTTCTTAACCATTCCCGTAGAACCTCCCAATTTATCAAGGCTTGAGCACAATATCCTCGTCCACATAAATTTATACCAATACCCAATACCCAACTCTATAGTCCAACACTGTCAGAATGCCAAGTTGGAAAATTTCTAGCCATCACCTAGCGGCAAATCATGTGCTACCAGGTGACATATCAGATTATGGGGAAACCCAGTTTTCCCACTTTTTGTGAAAAGTTCAAATTTGTTCCAACTCGCCCTCAATCATGCGATTCGACCAATTCATGGATAATTCAAGGAATACTTTACACAGAGTATTTTTACAAATCATATAACAATTGACATTGGAAATTTGAATAATAATTACCTTCTCTATAATCAAAATTTTACATTCATATTTCATCATAAATTCACATCACCAATTGTTTTTAATAATCAATTATATGCCATCACAGAATCACTCATGTCCAATACTCCGCAAGGAATTTTGAAGCATCACAAATACATTAAAAAATAGCCAAACCGCACAAATCGTACTCACGTCGCCTGGCGGGTGTTCATCGATGCCAAGTGGTTCATAGTAGAACCCAAAAACTAGGTTAACGTGATGCGTCGCCTGGCAGCTCATTCCTCACCGCCAAGCGATTTCTAGGCAAAAACCCATAAACTTACGAAAAACAACGTAAAAGGTGGGATTTCATGCAATTTAGGCCATGACAGACACAAAACAACAAGCACGAATATAATTAGATAAGAGTAGCTCCCCTTACCTAGATAATTCTTGCTCAATTTGAAAGAATTAGAACTTCTCTTGCACCACCACTATTCCAACCCTTGTCTCCTCTCCAATGGACTCTATCTCTTGGATTCTCGGTCGCATTTATTAAAGACTTTCATTACTCGCATTTATTAAATAATTATTTATTTAATTATTTAAATTTCTCGGATCTTATAGACTGCACGCAAAGACAAAAAACATATTGGACCGAGAAAAGGGGTAGAAAACTAACACAAATGAAAAAAATTATCGATCCAAATTGAGAAGCTCACTAAGAGGATCAACCATACCGTCTCGATTCTTCAATTATATGACCAAAGAGGGAGAACTCTTAGAGAGAAGTCAAAAAACTCTAGAAGAGTTGTTTCTAAAAAGATTGTGTGTCTTAAAATAATAAAACTATTTAATAACAATTTTATTTATACTAAAACTTTTTAACATTAAAATAATCGAGTTTCATTATTTTTAAATTACTATTACTTTTAATACATAATTTTCTAGGATTTTACATTAAATATAATTAAAATTTTATTATTTTTGTTAAAGAGTAAACACATGCACGTGTGTTTTTACTGATTTTAATAGAATCAATATGGTGTAATTTATACTGACTTTATATAATGTATATAATTTCTTTATTATCCGACATCTACAAATTAAAATTAAATTAGCAATATTTTTCTCCGACAGCCATCATATATAAATTTGCTAAAGGTACGAAGTATTACTATAATATTTATAATAATTATATTAAAACTTCTTTTATGTCATTCAACAATTGCATAATTGATTTGATTATATACAAAACAAATAAAGTGAAATGATATTTCTTATATTATCTAAAATTCAACACATGACGGTCGATATCTATACTATTTTCTAAAAAAATTATTATTTTGATATAAACATTTCTTTTATAATTTGATCTTTAAATATTTGTTTTAAATGGTTTTTCAAAATTTAACAGTTTTTTTCTATTCGACAGTATTTTCTTTTGTTTTAAAATTTAATCATTTCATTTAATTATGTATGATAATTTTTTTTATCTCTTTTTTGTCCACATTTTATTATTTCAATTTTATCATTAATTATTATTTTAAAAAATAATTTTTTATAAATAATTTATCTTTAACCGTTATTCTAAAAACTTCTTTTATATATATATATATATATATATATATATATTATTTTTCTAATTTCACATTTAACAACTATTTTAATAATTAATTATATAATTTTTATTAATCTTAATTTATGAAAATTAAAAAATATGAACGTACAGGCGCGACAATACCTATGTTTTCGCTAGTTATAATAATAAAAATAATTATTATTATATTATTTTTATTATCATAAAAAAATAAACATAATATAATTTAAGATCAAAACAATATTTTTTACAACAACTCAAAAACATTATTTAATCCTAATAAAAAATAAATAATGCAAAGTCATTGTCAATAAGTTTCATCTTGCGACACATAAGGTTTAGTATGTTAACGTCTTTGAGGAAGAACTATCTCCTGGATATATACACAAAAAACTTGAAGAGAATCTTTTAGCGTTAGAAGGACATGAGACATGAAGATCATACAATTAAAGAATAATTTATATAATTAATTTTTTTTTTCTATTTTATTTTATCTTTTGTTGTTATCTTTTGATATTTTTGGATTTTTTTTTATATTTGATATTTTGGATATTTTTTGATATTTAGTATATCTTTTGATATTTTTCCATTTTTATCTTTTATCTTTTATCTTTTAAGACCTATAAATTCCTAGGTCTACAACAATTGTAATCCCTCCTAGAGTCATTAACAAAGTTATTTAATTAAAGAGAGATTATCTCGATCATTGGCGGGCTTAGGTGTCAAGGTTTTTAGCAAAGACTGAGATCTTTGTGGCGAATATCAAAAGTTGGGATCTTTTGTTGTATCAATATTATTTGGTTTTTATCAAAGACAAGGGTCTTTGTGACAAACCTTCCTTAAACTTATCAATTTTGATAGTGGTGTCTTGACTTATCAATCCTGGATTGGATTGTGTCGTCTAGACTTATATATCTTTGAATGTAGTGTCTATCCTTTTTTGTTTGGGTTCTTATCCAAGAGGGATCTCTTGTTGGAACTATTTTATTATAATTTAAAAAATAAATAATTAAAATAAAAATTATATTATTATTAAATTCATGAACTTTTAATCTTATGGGTTAATGTTATTTATGGTTAACGACTATATTTCTGATTACAATTTACTCTTGTGTCTCCCTTTTCTACTTATAAATACCTCCTAGGTGCATGAGAAAAGACAATAGAGACAACAAACACTAGAGTTTTCTAAAAAATGTTCTTATTTTTTTCTCTATATTATCTTTAAGACAATGGTGTTCATAAGGTTCGAAGATCCATCGTTGCACTCGATCGATCTAACGGGGTTGTTGTATCTTGGGAGAGACACACATGTGATTTGAAACACATATGATTGTGTATTGTGTATTTGTATTGTCCTGTGCAGTGGGGGTGTTTTCTCTCTAAGGATAGTGCTATGCGTGCCTCAACCCAGACTATTCCTACTCCTTACCTCATTTATTTTTTATTATTGTTATAAGAATTATTGGGTCTCTGATTAATATTCTTTGATTCATATACATGTTAGTATTATTATTGCTCTAATAATTATTATTATATTATTTCATATTTTTACTATTAATAGTATTATTTCTTTAATCTTTTTCTAACATCTCTTTATGGAGAAATTTTCTTTGCTTATCAACATGCTTAATTGTGGCGCATTCCATCTCTATGTTATTTCACATTCTTTATAATTATAAAATTATAAACTCTTATTTATATGATTTAAATATTTTGTTATTTCACATAAGTTATTCAAATTCAAAAAAGATAGTAATATTTCAGGTAAGGATCGTACCACTAGGATCTCATGCTCCTCTTACCAGATAACTTCCAATTGAATCAATATACTAATGCATACTCTACTATAAAACACTACTAATTATCCTTGAATTAGTATCAACAATTCTCCCATCAATTTCATACAACCAATCTCAATTTAAACTTATACACCAATCATTTCATAAGCAACAATCCACATTTTGACACAAAACATCATAATTGAGCATAAGAATGACTACTAGACTATGATGCATTCGCTCAACAAAACTATCCATTTGCTCGACAAAAAGTGTACAAATGTCCATTTGTTCAACGACCAAATGGTTCGCCGAACCCGTGAATCACGAGAACTCTTACAATGGTAAATTCCTCCAAAATTCACTCAGCGAGAGTGTTTACGACCAACGACTAGAGTCAGTAAGCTCTCTAACTTTGTATTTGCTCAGCAAGTGTAGTCTCGCTCAATGACTACAAAGTCAGTAAACTCTCTAACTTTGTATTTGCTCAACGTGTATTATCATTACAAAGTCAGTAACTCCATTATTTTGTATTCGCTCAACTAGTATATTCTTGCTGAGCACCTACAAAGTCAGTAACTTCTTGACTTTATATTCGTTAAGCGAGCACCCACTCGACCAACTGCATAATCTATAACAATATATAATTTATAACAATATATAAAAATGATACATCTTTTTGGTCTACATTTCATTTCATTATTATTTTAAAAATTAATTATTTTATAAATAGTTATAGAAACCTCTTTTGTCTTTTAACAATTATTTTAAAAACATCTTTTTGTGTATATATTTTATTTTTCTAACTTTACATTTAGCAACTATTTTAAAAATTAATTATATATTTTTTATTGATCTTAATTAAAATTTCTATAAAAATTAAAAAATGCGAACACGCAAGAGCAATAATACTAGTATTTTTGCTGATAATTATTATAACAATAATGTATTTTGTTATTATAAAAAAATAACAGAAATACACTTCTTACTATTTCCAATATAAAAGAAATAAGAAAAAGGAAAGTTATTTAACTTCATAAGGTTTGATAAACTTTTATGAACTATAATAATGAAAAGTATATAGTTTAAGGTATAATTAATGATTATTTAATTTAATAAAAATTTATAATTAATTGTAAAATTGTATAAATTTTAATTTTAATAATTATGAATGTAATTTTATTTTATTTAAAAAATAAAATTATTCATAAATATTATTTAATTATAATTGATAATTTATTAATTCTACACAAAAAAATAAAAAAATAATTAAATAATAAAATAAATATATTTTAATATTATTAAAAATTAAAATATAATTTAATTAGCAAAAAATAAAACATTATTTATTTTTTAATAAACATAATATTGTTTATATTAAAAATACAATGTTTTAATTTTTTATTAATTTCTTTTATGTTTAATTGTATTTTGATTTTTAATAATATTAAAATATAATTATTTTATTCTTTAATTATTTTAGAATTTTTTTATGTTTTAAATAATTATCAATTATATATATATATATATTTGTAAATAATTTTATCTTTTAAATAAAATCAAATTGCACTAATAATTATTAAAATTATAATTATCTAATATTATAATTAACAATAAATTTTTGCAAAATTTTAATTATATCTTAAATCTTTGATTAACATTCTTCTAATAATTAAAGTCGGGAACGATGCCATAATTCCCATGATTATTTATTCAAATATATGTCTGTTAGAGTGCCTCTTGATATTTCTTCGCTCCTCAAACCTCCATCACACATTTCTCTCTCTCTCTCTCTCTCTCTCTCTCTCTCTCTCTCTCTCTCTCTCTTTGGTTTCTTTCTTTCTGCGTACGGTCACTCACTATTCAATTTTCAATCATCCAACGCTCACGCGCACAGATCTCACATTTAACCTTTACAATGTTTCGTTTTCTTGTTTTCTCTGATCAGTCCATGGGTTCCGATTCTCTCATCAAAATTCATTTTCCAAACCGCATTCATGCTCTAACCGTGCTCGCTTCGCTTTCCTCGCTGCTTCGTGGATTCCACTTTCATGGAACGAGTTTTCGGTGTTTCTCTTCCGCCTTACATCGGGGAAGAGTATTTTTCTTCTGAATCCGTTTGGTTTCTAAGAAACCGCGCGAAAAGCACAGGTAAAAGTAAAACCGAAGAACTGAAAATAAACGATGATCTTAATTGCACCGTCCCCTAACGGTTAACATATTTCTTCTCTTTTAGATCACTTTTAGCGAAAGGAGAATTGTTTTTCTTTGTTTTTTAGCATCATCGCGGTATCACAGGGTGCTTTTCCTGTCGTGCACTTACCGGTGTATTTTTATGTTATATATAGGTTAGAGATGTTATTTAATCTCCGAAGCAATGGTCACATTCGGTGGAGACGTGCGTTTGGATCTCAGGTAACTAAGAGCCTACATGTACGGTGTATGATAGTTTAGTTGTTTTTAATAAATAGATATGTTATTATTCTTTCCTTTTTTTCTTTTTGCAACTTTTTGTACAGTTTTATATAATTCAGTATACTTTGTTGGTTCGTTGCTTTGGTTATATCAATCAAACTTAGAGTTCCATTGTTTGAGCATTAAAACAAATGACATTGCACAACAAATATAATTAGCACTATCTCTCTTAATGCTTTATGTTTTAATATATACAACTTTTCAATTCTTTTAAAAGTAAACTTTACCCCGTCGAATTGCTTAATTTTTTGTTTGACGGTTGCTTTTTCTCTCCGTTTTTATTCACTCACTAGGAGTATCGTGTTGAGGAATACTTCCTTGGGTTTCAACGGTGGTACTGCACTGTATAGTTATACCTTTAGTTTTTTTATTTCACGGTAAAAAGTATAATACTCCTCTCGTTTGTGAGTTGGTCGATGTTGCTTCTTATAGCAGTGCTTGAAGAAAAAAGTGCGATTAGCTATCCTAGCAGTCACACGTCTAGGCCAATTCTCATCAAGTTGATGGAAAATAACATGGTGGAAATTTGTAATGGAACAAACAACTATGGAATTCAATTAATGTGTAAGGTTTTCTTTAGGATGCTTTTCGCTAGTCACATGTAGTACCGTGTGTTTGTAATTGACTTTCTTATTCTATCCCTATTTTTGTGCTTATTTTTTCTGGCAACATTTGGGATGTAGAGTAATGAGTTTGCAGACGTACGTGAGTGGTTTTATTTCCACATCTTCTTTGTTAACTTTTTCCTTCTCAAATCATATTTTATGTAACACAATTCTTCATGGTGTGCCATTACGTAATATTATTATTTTTATTCCCATTTTCAATTTTAAAGTGTTTTTTGTTGCTTTTACTTTGTAAAATTAAATCTTAACTAGTTTGATATACCATCGTTTTAGAATATTTGAACTTTTATGAAGGTAAATAAGTTAGAATCTAATGTGGAATAAGTCCATTCGCAAAGCTTAACCATATGTTTGAAAACAAGATAGAATTAAGCAACATTGTATGAATTTTCATAACTTCCTTGACCTAATTTGAGACAACGCGCACATGCTTGGCATCTCTTGTAATGGTTAATTTTGGTTTATCCTTTAATTCACTTTAAACTTTTTTGATGGTAAGGGTGTATGTTGACTTTTTCATTCAGCACAATACATACTGGTGATGTAGGACATTATGAATAAACTAGAAGCCAATGTTTTAAGAGAAGTCTTTGGAGAGCATATTAAACAGTTTATTATTGTTCTGCTTGATTCATTACAATCTACATCTGTCTAAAATAACCATAACAGAATTGCTTGTTGTTCTATAAAATATTACAATATTGGGTTTGTTACTATCTCAACCTCAAGCTAGCTCGTAGAGACAGGATTGTCCCTCCACTTTTATACACTATTTTGACCACATTACTAATCAATGTTGGTCTTTCAACAGAATAAAATGGTAGCCTTGATGAACTACCATGGATGCCTTTTCCGAGCTACAAAGTTTTTATTGATGTTATAAGACAAATAAGTTTGTAGAGATTGTCTATCTTTTCACTCTTGTTCCTTTTGGTTTTAAAATGTTTCGAGATTATTTCAAAACAGAAAAACTAAAATAATTTGTTTGACAAGTCTTATTTTTCCCTACTTTTCAAACTAGAGATTCTTGTTTGTCGATGACAAATATATTAACTTGAGGAACTCAATGACACAACTACTTCACAACATGAAACACGAAAACTGCCTATATCTCAACCACTTTGTTGTTGATGATGCCAACTTTTTGAGCTTTGACTGGTCAATTGAGGAGTCAAACAAGGAGATTGCTATGGATGGTGGTGAGAATAGAGAAAATAGGGTTTCAGATTAATCTGTCTTGTGTATAAACCACACATAGGATAATCTATTTATAATAGAGAGGTACAACTAAAAGGAGTATCTGAAAATAAATAGAGTAAATAGAAGATATTGTTTGATATTGTGATTAACAGTATGTAACAATATTTTAATAATATCAAATAATATCTAACAGATGGCAAAGACTTTGTTGTATTGAAGGAGCTTGCCATTGAGTTGAAGATTGATGATGCTGTTTTGGCTAAGCTAGGTGTCATGGCCACACTTCAAGGCCATGACCAATATGTAGGCTGACATCATGTATGTAGCACGATTGAACATGGACACATGCACTTCAATACGTGTTGTCTCCAAAATGTAGGACACGGGAACATGAATCTATATATTAGATAATTATTAATTATTTAATTTAACGACCAATATTTATAGATGTGTCAAATATAATAATCTAAACATATTGTCACCTAATAGGAAAATGAATCTAATCCATCTATCTAATATCCAAAAAGTGAAAATAGTGATCATATAAAATTTGCTCCTTATTTTTATAATCATAATAGAAGTTTATGCAATAAGTTTCTAGAAAATCATTGTATTTGTTTTTGTTAAAATTGTGTTTGAACTATAAAATTATGTTAGAGACAAAAGAATGTCTTTTAAATTAGAAACTTCACCAATATGTGCCGTACGAGTGTCGAGTTAGTGTCCTATACGTGTTGGACATGTTGTCACATCGTTCACCTTTAGCCTCGCATGCCTAATGATAGATCATACTTTGTGTTCACCGACACATTAGCTATATTAGAAATTTTTTAAGTTTCCCATCTGTTTCCAATGTCTCAAATTACTAGTTTCTGCCAATGACACAAGTATAGTATATATACCAAGTTCTATCACCCAACTCTTAAAAATCGTTTCATACAATGATTATCATGAGTTCTCAAAAATTCTAGCTACACGTGTAATGTACTACTTCGTGTAACCTACTGGAATCCAAGAAGAAAAGTAGAAATCACGTATCTATAGTTGCATCATATTGACGTCAATTATTGAAAATAGAAGCATAACATATTGTATTTATTTAGAATGCTCTATTGGATGACAATCTTGGTGAAGTTTACATACATGGAACAAAAAAGCAAATTAGGGTGCTAAGGGGGAGTCTTCTACTATGGTTTGTCGGGCTTCACAAGTTCCTATATGGATCCAAATAGTCCCCTCCAATCTAGTTTGGTTGCTTTCTTACTATTGTGCAACAACTGGTATGATTTGTAGAAAAGTCTATCACTCTATCTTCTATGAACATTCACCTCAGGGATGCATTTATCTTATTGTCTGTGTAAATGATAATTTCCTTATAAGCTTTGGTCAGTGTAACATTCACAACCTCAAACAGGACCTCTCGTGCTAGTTCTAGATTAAAGACCTTGGTAAGGTATTTCCTAGGTATCGAAATTGCTCAATCCAAGGATGATTTGGTGACCTATTAGAGGAAATATTTTCTTGACATCTTGCCAGAAACCGATCTACTAAATGCCAAGCAAGTAGAACCTTCGATGGAACCTCATGTTAGATTGTTACCAAGTAGGAGGAGCCCTTATTGAATCTCAGGAA
>Ga0214544_1007336_pt1 | contig 19471 bp, 11 predicted proteins | sample CNSS3metaG_FD_160074 | JGI IMG/M metagenome (GOLD analysis project Ga0214544, IMG submission 160074) | Root nodule microbial communities from cowpea collected in UCLA plant growth center, Los Angeles, California, USA - CNSS3 | ecosystem: Host-associated > Plants > Roots > Nodule | place: USA... | reverse complement strand
ATATTACCGGGAACTGGACTCCACTTTTGACCAAGTCTGATCCTTTTTGTGATGATGGGCCAAAACAATGGAAGGATTTTTAGCAATTGCAATTTGTTTCACTCTTGAACAAAATATTAGAATAAGTGGCTCCTTTGTGTTGCTTTCGATGCTTTCTTAGGCTGCTCCGTTCTAAAAGAATGAACCTTTTTTATATATCAGAAAGAAAAGAAGTGGTTTTTTTTTTTTTTTCTTTTTCTTGTTGCTTTAAACATTTGTCTTCATGTTCATGTTGCTCCTTTTGTTTCTGCATGTGGTTCTCCTTTTCTGCTTTTGTTTTAGCTTTCATTCCTACTATTTCCATGGCCAAGCCTCTTATGAGAGATTGTGTTATCACAATATCTCAGCTTTCTGAAACAACCAAAATTCTAGATTTGTCGTCAGAAGCAAATTGAGCAATGACTTCTTTGCCGTCGTAAATTGACCAACTCGAGTTAGATTATAACCACTTTTATTTGTTTGGTAAGACTCCATATTTACGTAATGAATTAAGTCTTCGTTATATCTCAACATCATTAATGTAGAATTTCATTTTTCCAATGCTGATACTTATAAATATAATTATTTATCAGTGTGAAGTTCAACGTTAGATTAATTATGTATCTGTCCATTTTTAAATTATATGTATGTGCGTGTGTGTTTATTGAACAGAAAAAGAGATAACGTAATTATTTTACTTTATTTTACTGAAATCAATCAATTTAAAGCATTTCTTTGGTCTTGCAAAACGATTAAAGACAACTAAAAAAATATAGAGTGAAATATCAAAATTAAATAAACGAGTATAATTATGACATGGGAGTTAATACCGTATATTAATTCTAAAAGATTAAAAGTAAACGGAAGTTAATTGTTATTGCTGTTTCAATCAAGGATTTCTCCACTATAGTCAGGGTCAACCTAGAATTCTTTATTTTTTATTTTTTGTGTTGGATTGAGTTTTTTTAGAATTAATATAAAAATAAATATTCCTAATAAAAAATGATCACTTATTATTAGGGAAACAGTAGAGGGATAAAAGTAGTTTTCTGATTTTTTTTTTCTTAGCAACCTGTAGTTGCTTCTCATAAGAAACACAAAGAAAAACTTTGAATTAAAATATTTTTTTATCATAAATATATTATATATACTATTTATATCAAATTCATTCAAAAATAAACATTTTTTTAGCAATCACTTTTTTAAGAGCAAACAAATATAGTGATGATTATATCTAAATGCTCCGCATGTGATTCTCATTTTATATCCAAAAAAAGATTATGTGGGTTTCTGTAAGAGAGAATAATGGATTCAAGTTTGGGGTAGAAAAAACCCAGTTGACAATAAAACTAAACTACGCAACCTTCTATTTTCTAGCTATTTACAAAGTGAAGGGAAAAATAGGTAATATTTTGACATCAACCAATAAAAAACTACCATTATTTGAACATCGATAACATTACTACAATTTACTAAAAAATAAAGATATTTAATTAAAAAATAACACTTAAAACAATTGTGAAAATTATTTAATACTACTATATATATAATATTCATTATCTAGAAGCTACTAATAGTGAATTTGAAGGTTGTAAATGTAAATTATTTTGACTAGTTCATGGAATTGAATAAATCGATACTTACTGACTTATTTGAAACTTAAATAAAACCAAGTACAAGTTAAAAAAAAAGTGGTTTATATTAGTGAAGCTTTGAATTGTACCAGTTTTATCAAATTAAATCAAGTAGAACCAAATTCTTGTAGCAGCCATTGGCATGTGGAAGTTCTTGAAAGGTTGGACACAATAATATAGTTTTTCTAATAACCGGTGGAAGTGATATTTTAACAAAGGACTAATTTAAAACAACCACTTAACAATTCACATATTATGTATTTTTGTAATCTTTAACCTAAATTACAAATGTATATTATTATATTATTTAAATTAATTGTAAAACAATTGTTTTTTTTTTAAGTTGTACAAAATATATATTTTTATAATATTTGCAGTTGGCAAGTTTTGTACACCATGTTAAAACCAAGATATTATAATGGTGGAGGGCCCTTTGTGTTGTAAGTTTGAGCCAAGTCTTGTTGTTGAGTCTGTTGTAAGCAAAGCATGGAATAGTCTAAAGATTCAACCTACTAATCAAACATTGAGTGTTTCAATTTGAAGGTTTTGAATAGTTCTGTAAAAGTCTTCATATCAAATTCCATGAAATGAGATTTTTATTTATACATATAGAAGTGTTGGGAATAGTCAAGTGTGAATCAAAGTCTCACATTGGATATAATAGACAAAGTTAAACAGTATATAAGAATAAATACTCATAACAACATTACCTTAAGGTTTTGGTGTAAAAGTGGTGTCTAAGGTATGATCATAACCATATCATATGAAACATAACCCAACAAGAAGGAGGGCCAGATCTTTTTTTTTTTTTCTTAAAATTTGCCAAAAGAAAAGAAAAGAAAAAGTATGGTGATTTCAGTGATTGAAGTTAACCAGAGTTAGACTGGGTCCTTATCCACCAAAATCTTGTGAATATGAGTCAGTGATGCAAGCCACAAACCGTTTCAACGTCACTATTTTTGTTTTGAGGATACTTTTTGCTTTTTTAGGAGCCAATGTTGAGTGCTTCAAACTATTTCCACCAAATTTACTTGCTATTCACTGTTCGCACTTCCTCGTCTCGTGCTCTGTCTCTTGGACGATACTTTTGATTTTGTTTATATTGTTGGCAGGACGATTAAGAGTGAACTATCGTATCAAATAGTTGATAGTAAAATATAATTGAAAAATTTTAATATTTTGAGAACTTAATATACTACAAAAAATTATTAGAGAATTAGTTGAAAGTTCATTTGGATTCGAAACATAATTAAATTGTTTTAGGCTTTTTTTCAAATGTGGGTTACTTTGAGGCTTAAATTACACAAAAGGGTTAATTGACCATTAAATTATAAATATGGATGAAGTGGTACTGATCCATGATAATATATAGAATAAAATTGTAAGGTATAATAACAGTTTCATTATAATTTTTAAAAAAAGTGAAGTTATTATGTAACATGACGATTTTAATGTAATAACTTTTAACTAAACTAACTCAAACGGTTAAGAATATGAAGTTAGTCATGATAGATGACGACTTTGTCTTATAGAAAAAATGTTCAAAGAAATCAATCAGATATGTAACGATTTTACAATTACTTCAAAAGTTGTCGTACATCAGCACGACTTCATCTATATCTATAGTTTAAGCATCAATCAACCCTTTTTTATTTTATAATTTACATCTAAAACTAACCCACATTTGAAGAAAAGGCTTTACTTGTATAGTTTTTGGATTTGGGTGAAGAAGGGTAATGGAGTGAGATACTAGAATTGTTATTTTAGGTGAAGATCGTAATAGCGTTTTGGTACTTGTAGCACCATTATTCCTTGCACCTTGCAAACGCATTGATTATAAATAAATTGCGGAGAGAGTTACGCAGTGAGTGAGGACCATTGAAAAGGTTTGGTTTCTTTCTTTTTATTTGACCGAGAAGCTATAATAATCACTTGACTCATAATATCTAAAGTCACAAAGGTCAACTTGTGAAGAAGTTCATAAGAACTCATGAGTTTGAAGATTTATTTTTTAGAAGAGAGGTATTATTATTATTATAAGACCTAAAAATAAGTATTTATTAAACATTATGAGTGGTGTGAAGGGTTTTGGTTTTGTTCCACTTGGTGAGTGGAAAGATCCTCCTCCATGGGATGCACGTTATCGATGGAATGGTTGTTGCAAATAATTACGTGTCCCACCACCAACTACAACTTCACCCACATGCACGCACGTTACATATATTGCAATAAACACACACTTAAAAACAATTCTCCACTGCACTACCACCACCACTCTCTATCTTCTTCTAATAATAATGGAAAACCAAATCCACCTCTATTTCCCACTAACACTCACTCAAATATATAATAATAAAACAAAAAACTTTGTTTATCTTCACAATTCACTGAACTTTAAATAAAATCAAGATGCTAAGGAAAATGGGATACATCGCTGCTACAAACAATCAATGCCTAATTCCTATTTCTCATAGTAATATCCCTCACCTAACTAAGCCCTACCACTAACTATAACGAAAAAAACACTAAATAAATATCATACAAAAAAAAAAAAAAAAAACAAAACCCACCCACAAAAAAAAACAAAAAAAAAAAAAAATAAAAAAAAAAAAAAAAAAAAAAAAAAAAACCAAACCGGTTCAAACCGGTTTCTGTATACCTAATCTGCCATGTCTCTTCCTAGTCTAAAAATATCAGCAGGTGGGAACCATTTGGGCCTGGGGATGGGCCGGACCGGTGTCCGGCCCAGACACCCCTTTCTTCTTGCGAATCTCCAACACTTTCCGGTGGCTATTGGAGTGAATATCGCTGCAGAAGGTTGGGCTACAGGCCGGTCTGTACTCCGAAAAAAGCCGACCCGATTTGTAGCGGACCCCGCACGCGTTGCAGAGGGTTTTTGCGCCCAGTGGGCCCGTCCTCCACTGCGGCGTCTTCTGCACCTGACAGTGACTGCACCGCCGCTGAACCTGGGCCCCAACAGGCTGGGCCTCGGCCCGCTTCTTCTGCTTCTTCGCGGGCGGCTCCGTCGCGGAAGAAGAGCACGAAGACGGCGAGGACGGGAGGGAGAGCAACGGGCCCAACGACCACACGCGAGCGTTGGGTTTTCTATTCCTTACCGTTCTCGTCTTGGTCGCTATCTTCATTTCACACGGAAAACGAGGCGTTTTCTTCGCTGAGGGTTCCGGTTCGACTCGCCGGTTCACCTCCTCCGGACGAACCGGGTATAAAAGAGACAGCTCCGGGAGAGAATCGTCAACAAAGTGTGAAACCCACTCTAGGTCCTCCAAATCACCGGCCTACACAATTTCAATTATCAGAAAACATAAGTTAACAATAAAAAGCTAAAGCAGGGTTAGAAAAACAGGTAACAAACAAAAAACACAGAGAGAGAGAGAGAGAGTTACCGGAACGGCGAGTTCGGCGGAGAAAAGTGAGTCATAAGAAACTCCGGTGGAATTAGAGTTGCTATCGTCTTCTCCACGGTCCTTTGACTGCGACGAGGCCGATAAACTCTTTTTTTCTTCCACGTATTCTTGTGGTTCGTGGTGAAGAGAGCCGTCTGAAAAGTCAAATAGGTCGTCGACGAAGAAATCGTCGCCGCCGGCAACGTTGTTGGCGTTGAGGCAAAAAAAATCCTCGCAGTGCGTTTGCTGAACGATGAACTCCCTCCTTAAACTCGGTTTCAACGCTTTGGCCACAGCTACCTCCATTTCTACGACAAACTGAACCAGAGCTCAACTGTGTTAAAGGGGAAAGAACGTGAAAGTTTACTTTTTTATTTTATTTGGTCGCTAATTAATTATTATAGTTTAAGTTACCTGTAAAGAAGAGGAACAAGGGAGAGGGAAGGGGAAAACTGAAGAGAGGGTTTTGAAGGTTTGAACTTTGAAGGAACAAGAAACGAGATGAAGAGAGAGAGAGAGAGGGTTTCTCGGTGAAATTGGTGCTATTTAATTTCTTTAACTTTATCTCTCTTTCCGTCCTCTCTCTCTTATCAGGATCTCTGTTCCTGCACCCTTTTTCAATTTGAATAAATAAATAATAAAAAAAAAATAGAAATATATGTTCAGAGTACCAAATCTTGGTTGTAAGAGTTTGGAGGAGAGGGTGTGATAGTGGCAAGCGTGTGATATTTGGTCACGTGGTGGGGCTTCACTATTATTACTTCTTCTCCCTCCTTTTAATTTTAATTTTCTTTTAAATAAATTTGAATGGATCGTTCTTTGATGGCTCCGTAAATTCAAAAGCTGTGCCCTCGATGATTCTTATTTTTGACCGAACCTAGGATTAAAAAAAAAAAAACCGAAACTGGTCCAATGTAACCGCATAAAAACAAAAACGTTAAAATCAAACGCCGGTTTTGACTGTTACAATCGCAGGGCAGGCTGAGGGTGTTCCGTTAACGGTGCGCGGAAGCGCGTTTTGAAAAAATGAGAGGGAGTGTAATTGGTTTGGTTGGGCGCGTTGATCTCGGGCAGTGACGTGGCGTGGTTACTTAACACCGTGGATAATAGATGTTATTTTTCTTCCTTAGTTCACATCGCATGCTTTGTTGTTCGCGAGCGTGTGATTGGTGGAATGAAAGACATGCAGACGAAGGATGCGCCACGTCAGAGAGGCGCGTGAAGGTTTAGATTGTGTATTGACTTTTAACAGTGTGATGAGGCGCTTTGATTCATACCTCAACTTTACGCATTACTTACTGTCTTCAACATCCAAACGCGCGTTTCTTTTCTCAATTATCCCCTCTTAGCTGTCATCCCAAACCCAAATATTGTTTTCTTCTCAATTATTAACCCAATTATTACAATTCAATTTCAATCCCAATCTCTTCTTCACATAAATACCACCACCACACCCAATGTTTAAATTTTAATAATAATATTAGTTACATAAAGTTTAATTTCCATACGTTATTGGTAATAAATTTTTTACATTGTCAATCTATTACAAGAATATGTTACTATAAACTTTTAAGGTAAATAATTTTAAGAATAGATAGTGGATTAATTATGTTAATTTAAACATTTAATTAATTAAGTGTTCGGTTTTGCATCAAAGTGATATAGGAATGGTTAGAATTGACTTTCTAATACCTAATTAGTACGTGTTAGTTTCTAAAATTAATTAAAGACTAAAAAATTCACGTTAAATTATTGTTTTTGCATTAAATAATTAATTCACTTAGAATCAATTCCTCAACTATGTATTTAGTTTTCAAAAATCAATTAAATTAAAAGGTAAAAAATGTATGTTAAATTGTCTCTTTTGCATTGGAAAATGGATTCACCTATAATCAATTTTCCTATAATTAATTCTTCAACACTAAACTAAATAGAGTGATATGAATTTATAAGTTTGATACGTTCATTTAATAGTTAAATTATGACACATTAATGATATGAGATTGACAAACTAATCAGTGTTGTCATTTTTACGTGTTTGATATTCTTTTTATTGCATTATTTTATTTTAATGAGTTAAATTTTCATATTGTATATTAATTTTAATTTTATATTATATTTTATTTATCTCTAAATAGAATAGTAGCTTTTGTTTTTTGTGGTACAGTTTGTTTACTATTTTTTCCTTTACTATTATTTAAATTTATTTTATAGTTTTAGTATTTATTATTATTATGAGTTAGCGGGATGTTAAAAATAAAATACCAAAATATTTATATACTTCATATATGATAATTTGTATAGTACATTGTTACATATTTTCTAAATAATACTTAACATTTACTCTAGTATATTTGAACTTGTTTCGCAACTAATTGTTTTTCTTAATATAATTATTTAATGTACATTAGTCGAAATTTTATGAATATATGTTTATATTTATATCAATGTACTTTTCTTGAATAAATATATTTATATTTATAAATATCAATTTATACTTATATTTATTATTTAACGTGCATTAATAAATCTACTTTTTCTTGAATAAATATAAATTTATAGATCTCTTGCTTCAAGTCTCACTTTCATCACATAAACTCAACTGTATTTTTTTTTAACTCTTCTTATTAATAGTTGAATCGAAAAATTTTAAAGTAGTCACATTTTGTTCTATACATGAGACCAGTATTTTTTTTAATACGCTGAATTATTACAAATTTTATTTATGATATCATAACTAATCGAAGGACTCTTTTTGGCACGTTATATATATATATATATATATATATATATATATATATATATATATATATATATATATATATATATATCCAAAATTTCCAACAATTAAGTTAATTAATCAAAAAACTATTTTCTTACAACATGTCAATTGTAAATTTTGACATCAGCATCTTATTTATATTATTTAAATTCTATAACCAAGTTAATTTAATGATTCTACATTTTTTTATGTGTTTATCACGTTATTTGTTGAGTTCTTAAACTTGGAAGAGAATCGTCAATAATAAACTACGAATAAATTATATAAAAAATAAGTAAAACCGTCACTTAAGATTCAAAACATCAAAATAGTATATTTATAGCTATTATTTTCTCATATATTACTCATGTTGTTGCCTCGTAAAATGATGTAACATTCAAAGTCACTCTAACTATTGTAATTTAAATATTTCACAAGATATCAAGTTACACATTACATGATTTATATCTTTTTTCAAAATTTATGGATTTAGACCTTTTATATAGCTTGAAAGGAGATAACAAGTTGTGAATTCTGTATAAGAAATTATGAATCTTATTTGCAGAATGTTTGAACATATTAATTACATAAATAAAACACTTTTGATTTCTTCTTTAAATAAAAGATAAAGTGGCTTCTTTGTAGTTTATGAAATAACAAGTCTTATTTAGCAGAATATATATTAATTACGCAAAGAAAATACTTTAGTTTTGTTCTTGAAATAAAATAATATATGATTTATTTGTGCTGCTGTCAATGTTTTTGTTTGTCATGTCCTATTTCGAGGAATTGAACCTTTTTACAAATGTAAAAGACGTGGTAAAACATTTGTGTTCTGTTTGTGTGGTAAAGAACAAAGATAAATAAAACAAAGTTGAATTTAAAACACCCCAAACTGAAAATTAGTCACGTTAGTTTAATCATTACATTTTATGTTTAAATTAATAATTCTAATAAAAAAAAGTTAACAATCCGTTTTTTTGGCACCATCTTGTGTTCTACTTGGTATCAAAATTCTAACCACTCTTTATTTTATACCCACACTATCTCATTTCAAAATATTAACTATTTTACATTTTTCGAGTCACCTTCTTTGTCCACTTCCACAATATCATAAAGCTTAGTTTACTTTCAATCGATTGTGGATCATTATTTCATTTTCTTAGTTTCAATAAACCTTTTCATCAACTACAAATCTGTCCACACGTCTAACAACGGAGACTCAGAATACTTGGTTGATAACAGAAAAAGATACGAGTATTAAATATAATTTTCCTTCCTTACCATTTCTATAAAAAAAAGTTAGAATTTGCCTATATCAAAACTTTAATATATTTTAATATTTAAATTAATATATATAATTATTTTAACTTAAAATATACCAAATAGAGCTGTTAAAATGAGTTAGAATCTGCAAATCAACTTGGCTTACCACAGGTTCGGGCCGGATTAGGTTAAAATTTTCTTACAAATTTCAATACAGGTTGATGTTTGACCCGGCTCATCTGGATTGAACCCGTGGTGAGTCGGGTGGGTTGGCTCACCAACTCACAGATAAAAGGGTCACACAAGTGTTTTTTATTAAGTTGAGTTTTACATTTGGGTCATGTTAGGTTGTTTTTTTAGTCAACATAAATAATTTGTATTTTTTTATTTTAATTTGTATTTGGATTGTATTAAAATTTATTTAGATTTTAATTAGAATTATAATTTAGTTTTGACTGAAAAAAAATGTATTTTTTTAATTAAGTGAATCCGTAAACCAACCCATTTAACCTGCCAACCCGTGGTGAGTCGAATTAGATTCGAATTTTTTGATTCACTAAAAAATGAGTCGGGTTGGATTGACTCACTAAATTATCAACCTGTAATGGATTTAGCCGGGTCAGGCCAGATCATCCATTTTGACCGCTCTAGTATAAAATAATATAAATACTTAGATGTTAACGTAAAACATATTTAATATGTAAATAAAATTTAACATAATTATACTAAAATAGTTACATTCATTTATTTTTGAAATTTGAGAATAAAAAATAATTTAAATTTTAAATATAACAGAATTTCAATCTCTGTATCTTATTAAGTAATGCATATCCATGTAAGAAAAATGAAAACCAGTAATACATTAGAGTTAAGTTTATTTGAATTAAAGATAACAAATAAATTTATTTAATTAATTAATATTTAAAATAAAAAAAAAATTATCATCATTAAATTTAAGATAAAGATAAAGATAAATAATTTTGGGGGAAATAATAAAATTCAGACTGGTCATACCTGATCTTGAAGTAAAAAAGTGATTTTAATTTTGATTTGAAGAAACAGATGTTGAGACGAAACACAATAGCGTCAGATGGCGGCAATGACGAGGGAAAGTGGCAAGCAAACGCGTGTAAACAACATTGATACGTGGATGGTGCTGCTCGTTTGGGAGGCTTTATTTTATATTTTATTCTGGTATCACATTTCAAATTAATGGAATTATATTCAAATAAATATTGTTGTAAGAATATGAGATTTTCAAAATATCGTACCATTGATTGTTCGAATTTATGGCGCAAAATGATCCTAACAGGTTTTGTGAGAACTGTACAAAACTAATAAGATTATGATTGCTCAATAGAAGTCATTTAATAACAATTCAAAATTTTCCCATTAAACAATACTAAATAGTTTTCGTATTGTTAATAATTAAATAACAATTAAATTTTGTAGGGTCTACAAACAATGGTCAAGAATATATTTTTGGGTTGGTTTAGATATAATTTCATTGGTAAATCCAATTTTTTTTGACAAATTTTATAATTTAAATTATTAACACATATTTTTATAAGTAATTAAATTGTTAGTAAGATTTATTGACCAAATTCATTAGTAAATTAAAATTTGTATTCCTCATAAATATTTTATTGATAAATTGTCAGTCGTGGATGAAAAAGAATACATTTTCTAAATATTTGTAGTTGTCGACAATTATTATCGGTTTTTGCGATTTGTCAATAACTTTATCATGTGATTCTTGTTAATAATCTATATGTAAACTCATAAATTTTCTAATATTAACGAATTATATCCATCAAAATATTTAATAAAATCTTGTAAGTAAAATTTACAAATATATTTAATGAACTTATTTTCTTCTCTATCCATCTCCCCCCCGAACAATAAGGACATCAAACACTTTTCTTCTAAACTACACAAGTAACCACATTATAAATGTTTGTTATGGTTAATGATTTGTTTGACTCTTCGGATATTTTTATATGTAATAATTAACAATGTATGTGATAATTTGCTTGTAATCACACTGTCTTTCAGATTATACATTTTTTTTCATTTTTTTACAAATAACAAAACCATTATTATTTTTTTATAAATATTAAGCCGACAATGTAACGATACACTTACCATATATCTTTGCACGGGTGCAAGAACAACATTTTGAATTGGGCTTTATAAACAAATAATAACACATATGCAATGGTGTGAGCATTTTTAAAACAAAACCAAAAATATACAAAAAAGTAAAACCTTAAACACCACTTCATAAAAGTTATGAAATTAGATTTTACTTTATAGACACCGCTGCATTAATTGTAAGTTTGGTTGAATTTAATTGCTACGCATAGCTAATGTAAAAAAAGTTTTTATAACGTCATTTAATAAAAAGATTATTTATAATTCGAAATCGAATTATTTTTCTAAAAAACATTTTGGTTGTTTTCATTTTCTAATAACAAATCATCGCCTTATTTTCTATTTATTTTGATCTTTAATAAATGCACCGAAACAATTCAATATGAATACAGTAAACAACTTAGAACAGCATGATTGATTTATAATTAAAATTTGAACTGGTAAATGAAAATATATATACATATTTTTTTTTTCATTTTGGCCTCATTAATTCCACTATATATATTTTTTCTGCTAAATTTATTATATAGCTTACCAAGAAAGGCTAAAGTCAGACAAAGGTTTAATAGGAACAGGAAGAAACAAAAAGAAAAAAAAAAATGAACAAACGACAAGACAGTCCCAAAATAGTGTCGTAGGAACTTCAAATGAATTTCAATTTCAGTATTTATGCTGTACACTGTCTCCTACTATCAACAATATTCAACTCTTGGTCTATTAAATTGGTAAGCCGAGTTTACGGCTTTTTTGAATAATGCTACGTGGAAATAAGAGATGATGCGCTCCTTGAGATGTAATCTGATTTTAAATTTTACATTAAGTAAAAAATGAGAAAGTTAAATATTATATAAAAATTGAAATTTATCAATTCATTACTTTAACGTTTTAGATCGAAAATGATATTGATAACTGGTTGAACTTAAGTTTATTGATGTTTGTTCTCTCTAATGATATTTCGTTATATTTTTAATGATTTTATATTGATTTGAAATAAAATAAATGTATATTGATGAATAAAATAAAGTAATTAATTTATGATGAATGCCTAGTTGTCAAAGTTATGTGGTAGATTTGATTGGTAAGTATTTAATTTGTAGGCTTGGTTCTGACGTAAAAGTAGCTTAAGGAACATTGAACTTAACTAAATCTGATGACATTAGAAAGATGGGGCCAAACTCGAGGATTTTGATAATGACTTCAGTTTTCTTCTTTCACAGACTTTGGTGAAACTCGAGGACCATGTCATGTTGTACCTTCAAATCTGAAGCCATCATTGATGAATGCAAGATATCTCAAGACTTCGTAAGATGATTGCTATTATTGGACGGGGTATAGTGTGAGAGCCCGGCCCAACAGGCCCATTCCTTTATTTTCCTTTTATTTTCTGTATTTATGCTTTTCTCTCTACACCTCCTTCCAAGTACTCTATTCCACTAACACTTGTGTAATATAACTTGTTATAGATATTTATTATTATTTTTAATTTTGGAAAAAAAATACTGAGTATTAAATTCTCTGATGTCATTATTTTTTTGAATTGACAAAAATCTTATAATGTTAGTGATCATTGAGTTCAAAGATATATTTACTAATCATAAAAAACATTACTTGTAAGTATTTAAAGAAATACATCCTCGCGGAAAAATACACAACTAATGAAACAAATAATTGCTGATTGATCCTAATAAATTATTTCAAACTTAATAAAATTGGACTTAAATTTGCATCATTCATAGGAAATTTATTAATTTAACTAAAAATATCGTTCCAAAAATACGATTAAATGTCAAAATACACTAAATTAAATCATAACTATTCTTAAAAATATGTATATAATATTTATTACAAATTCAATAAATTGTAAACACGTGAAAGCGTGAAGAGGCTTGTAGTAGGTTGACACGTTCACTCATTCAAATGCAGTTATTATTTTGTACCACTTTGAGAAAGGGAGAAAAGTAAGAGAAAAAAAAAAGGTTTAAATTATATTTTCTTAATTTGTAATACGAATTTTTCTTTTACAGTTTAAGCTTATATGTTTAAAAAAAATACAAATTTTGTATATGTTTTGTTTAACATATTTATTTTAAATACTAAAAAGAAAGAATCTAACGAATTAAATTTACACAATAAAAACAAGCATGTAAATTTGACAAATGAATCAAACATGTAGAATTTTAAGAATCTCAGACCAAAATTACAGAAAATTTGAAAAAAATTAAAATAGCTATTTAATCAAAATATAATTTATAATATATAAAAATGCAAGCAAGGTGTCCAGGGGAAGGAACAACCAAAGCCCCTGTGTATGACATATAGAATGTAATAATAATTTCCAACGCAATTTGAAAAACCTCTGTCTGTGTCTCTGAGTCTCTCCCTTTTCTTTGTTCTGTGTGATATTCAAACACCGTTGCTGCTGTTTCGGTTGAAAACAAATCAGCAGTGTACGCGGCGGTGGAAGGTTCGATCAAAAAGGGATTCTGAATGGAAGCTATCAGAAAGCAAGCCTCCAAACTTCGAGAACAGGTCGCTCGCCAGCAACAGGTTTCCTCTCTCTTTCTCTCTCTGAATAAACCTATTTCAATTGCCAGATCTTTCTCCGATCACCGCAAATGCATCTCTGCCAAGAGATCAATACGAATACACTCCTCTTAAATTCGATTAGGATTATAATTTACTTCGCATCTATAATTCCGAGTTCTGACCAACCTTGTTGTACACTTGCTTTGCGGAAATGGTTAAGAAGTCTTGTAATGTTTGATTCACCAAATTCTTAAAATAATAAGCTGCTCGGTCGCCGATTTCGGAGACACTGCATAGATTAGAACTCAGTTGGTGAATTAGCAATTCATTCAGTTACTTTAAGTTTCTACGTGAAATAAGCTTTTTGAAATAACTGAACTTAGAGATTTTTTTTGTATTGATCTGGTGATGTTCCGAAGGGAAGGTGGCTTGAATATTTGGTAAGTTGCTTGGAATTGCAATGGTTTTTGATTGGCTACGAGCTTGGTAATCAAGTACGTTGTTTAGGGTAAAATGCATTTTAATCCCTAAATATATGGTTTAATTTGGATTTAGTGGTCTAAAAAGTTGTTGTTAGTTACTAGTGATTATGTGACAAGCATCCACCGCAGGATGGTCACTTGCTAATATGATGGTGCCGGTAGACGTGTCTAGCAATTCTACTATACTAAGTGCTGTATTTGAGCCTATTAATTATACACATGTAATGTAAAAAATCAGTGTTATATTTTAATTCTATATTATGTTCATTCCAAAAGGTAGAAGGGTACAAACATGTCCTTGTGTTTAAAGGCCAATTTGTTATGTATTAGCATCTGACTGAATGCATTTCTCAGCAAAAATCTAGAAAATATTAGATAATCTTTGATGCACTATTATTTGTATCCTACACAGAGATTAATCCAACAAAGGTACACTGCCATGCAATTTACTGCCCTCTTAAGTCATGATGCTGGGATGAATATTAATTGGATCCATAGATATGGCCTTGGCTCCTCCTACCCCAAACAGGAAAGTAAAAGGAAGTAAAGTTTGAAATAAAGAAAAATAGTTTACACCCAATACTGTTTTACAATATCAGAAACCTGTCCCTGTTAGACATTGGAACACTTAATTAAAGTGGTTTCATTTATTTGGCTGTGGTGGTCTGAAATATGACGATTACCACGAGGTGAGTGTGTGTATGTGTTTGTGTGCACACACACATATATATTAGAAAACAGTTGATTTTTTTCTTTAGATAATACCATATCCTCCCTCATGGTTGTTCTTATTCTCCTTTCTATCATGAATTTTCTTGTGTTGTTTTTTATACTAAGATTTGATTAATCTCTAGCTCCTTTTTGTTTACCTGCTCACCAATGTTCCTTAGTTTTGCTTTCTTCCGCTATTTAGGTTTTAACCACAATTATTGCTATTTAGGCTGTGCTTAAACAGTTTGGGGCTGGGGGATATGGAGGCTCAGATAATATGGTTACCGATGAGGTTGAACTTCAGCAACATCAGAAACTTGAGAAGCTTTACATATCAACACGGGCTGGAAAGGTTACTTGGTTTTTCTGTACCAATACTTTATTTTTGTTCATTTTCTTATCTCCACTTATACGCTCCCACATTGGCTGATATGAAATATATTGTTTTTCAGCATTATCAAAGGGATATTGTCCGTGGTGTGGAAGGTTATATTGTAACTGGATCCAAACAAGTTGAAATAGGTCTGTAAGTTTGGTTGGTGAAATTTTGTTTGTATTTGTTTTTGGAACAGAGTGTATGACATTGTGTAAGAGAAGAAAGAAGAGGGTGGGATGGAAATTTTGTGTTTATAATTAGAGAAATTGGAGTGCTGCTAGAAGGAATGAGAGAACAATGATAGGAGAGGTAATATAATGTATACTAGACTAAAGCTATTGAAGAGGATAACTGTGCAATAATGGGAGAGGAATGAAAATGTGAATGAGCAGGAGTGGGAAATAATGGCAAGGCAGAACATAATTTTTGGGAGTAAGTTGGGAGTAAGTTGGTAGCTTAGTCCAGGGAGGGTATAATCAGCTATGGTTGTTATCTCATATTTCTGCATTTTTTTTTCCTGGCATGAGTTTCCATATGTTGAGCTGTTTATCCCTGTAATGGAGATTTTCTTCATGAGTTCAACTGTAGTTCAATTTAAATACCACCTCCTATGAGTATTGTTATTGAGTTACCACCATACTTGTTATCTAACAGGAACGAAGTTATCAGAAGATAGCAGGAAATATGGTGCAGATAATACATGTACCAGTGGTAGTATCTTATCAAGAGCAGCACTAAACTATTCACGTGCCCGTGCACAAATGGAGAAGGAGCGTGGGAGCTTACTAAAAGCACTTGGAACGCAGGTAAAAGATTCCCTAGCACATGCACACTCATACATCATAGGGTTCTGAAGTTAAAATGTTTCGTGCCGGTACATGTGATTTTTGTGCTAAAGTATTGTGGACCAAAGGATCTTAAAACACAAGCCTAGTTATATATTGGCACTGTTTGGATGGATACTACATATTTTCCGGTTTTGCTGCCTTATTTTATATCCGGGCTCCACTGTCCCTGGCGAAGCTGTTTAATATCAAGCAGTTTCTTGAATCCTCTAAGTAGTTTATTAACTTGAAATTTAAATATTGATATTTATTTTTTACTGTATACATTTCTACCATTTTCCTTTCGAGATATTATATCTTTTAGCTTCTGTTATATTATACATGTTGCACACCATTATTGTGCCTGATAAAGATAAGTAGTAATAATAGGGCTTTATGACATTCACCGACGTCTTCAGTTTATGCATGAGTCCATCATACAGCCATTGATAATTTTATGATGAAGGGTTCTGATTTGGCTTCGTACATGTACTTGTAATTCTTGGATTTACCCGTATCTGAACTATTTTAATTTTTATCTAAAATGATTAAGATACAGAGTTATAGATGTTTAAATGAGAGAGAGAGAGCCTTGTTACTGCAATAACATTGAGGCTTTGTGACCTAGGCTACAGGTTCAAATCCAAGGAAACCCCATCTCCAATTGCAACGATAAATTATGTACATATATCCTTCCCTGGCAAACCATGTTAGTTGGGAGTCTCATACATTTTTGTAGATGTTTAGATTCGGCATCACTGATTTAATGCTTGGATTCCGTATTACTGAACTATTTTATTGATTTTGAATGGCCACAAATGTTAAAATTTATTTAATCTAGGCTAGGTCTAGTCCTACCTTTAATTGAATTTAATGGTTCACACATACATTCACCACGTTAGTCTTTGTTGCTTATTGACCTAATCTCTCGGAGACTCAACATTTTCAGTTTTGGTTGATGCTTAGGTTGCGGAGCCCTTAAGAGCAATGGTGATGGGAGCACCGTTGGAGGATGCCCGGCATCTTGCTCAACGATATGACAGAATGCGGCAGGAAGCCGAAGCCCAGGTACCTGTAAATTTATGTTTCATTTGTCACCAGCTTACATTTTGGTAAATGTCCAAATAAGTAAATATTTCATCAATGGTTTTTTCTGTGTACTTTGTTATCACAATTTCTTTTAAACCTAGACAGGCTATTGAAGTTTCCAAACGCCAGGCAAAAGTAAGAGAAACACCAGGCAATACTGAGAATGCAATGAAACTGGAAGCAGCTGAAGTTAAGCTGCAAGACCTGAAGACAAACATGGCCATATTGGGAAAAGAAGCAGCTGCTGCAATGGCTGCTGTTGAAGCGCAGCAACAGAGGTTAACCCTCCAGCGTCTTATAGCTATGGTATTGCAGTTTTACCATATGATGATGCTGCAGTTTTTGTGTTTTAAAACCTTGGATCTGAGTTATCACAAATTATTATTCCTGCTTAAATTCAATGTTCTATTTCTAATATTAAGGTTGAAGCAGAGCGAGCCTATCATCAAAGGGTACTCCAAATACTTGATCAGCTAGAGGGAGAGGTCAGCTACTGTATCCGTTGGTCATTTTTTCATCATACTCTCAATATATAAGTCAAATATGCCATCAAAAAGTTACATCATTCTCTTTCAGTATCAACATATGATTGTATGACATACTTAATATTTGAATAATAGATGATATCAGAACGACAGCGGATTGAAGCCCCTCCTCCACCGAGTGTGGATAATATGCCACCACCTCCATCATATGAAGAAGTAAATGGTGTATATGCTTCTCAAGCACATAATGGCTCAACAGATAGTATGGGTTACTTCTTAGGAGAGGTTAGATTTTTTCTCGAACAAAAATTAGATATTCTGTTAAAAAATAAGTGATTGCTTACTTTATTTTCTGCTGTTTACTCATGCAGGTTTTGTTTCCCTACCATGCGGAGTCAGAAGTTGAATTGAATCTCTCAGTTGGGGATTATATCGTTGTTAGAAAGGTTTGTTACTTACCAAGTCTATCATTACATCTTTTGGTGAACCAAAGGATGTCATTTTATTTGAAGGAATCAAACCAGGATCCTCTACCTCATATCTCCAGCACCATGTTCTCTGCGGCCAAAATCTGAACCATTTATTTACATTTTCTCTGTTTCTTTAAGTACTATATACCAACTGATCAACGGCTGAGATTTGGCTGTAGACAACTTGCTGCAGAAGATCTGATTTGGATTTTTTTTTTTCCTGGGGGGAGGGTGCTTTATATTTGGCTTGTTTTGGTATTTACAAACCTGTAAAATCAAAATTTTGAAATTTGACTAGTGAAAAAGGCAGTAAACTACATGTATACCAAAGTGTAACAGTCAATCTAATATGATATCGGAAAGCAGTTGTTTAAGTTGTCAGTTATGAATGAATGATTCAACACTACAATGATTATTTGGTCATTTGCTTGTACCTTATGTCATGACATACTTGTCTTGGCTATAAAGGAATTACGGTCCTGAAAGAGCTTGTATCTCTTATTTATAACATTCGCGTTATATTTAAAAGAAACTTTGGTTGTGGTGCTGGTAGGGACAGATTTCCCTAAAATCACTTTAAATTGTTCCTAATATGACTCTGATTGACAGGTGACCAACAATGGATGGGCTGAGGGCGAATGCAAAGGGAAAGCAGGTTGGTTTCCATTTGGTTACATTGAAAGAAGGGAGCGAGTCCTTGCAAGCAAGGTGGCTGAAGTGTTTTGATTATTTTTCTGCTGAGCAAGGTTGAATTGGTGGTTTCTTCCCCCAAGGGTTTTGTATGTGTGTATGTTTTGGTTTGTGCTTCATGGATACACCAATCGATTTGTGATATAGAGATGATGACAACTTCTTTTCTTCTGATTATCAGATTATTTATGTAGTATTAAAATCATTTGTAGCTATGATTTCATTTAAGTATTAAAATATTTATGCTCTCACCCCTGTTTAGGGAAAAAGATTCGTAGTTAAATCCATGTTTGAATGAATAACTCCAAGTGTCAGTGGAGGAAGTTCAATTCACAACTTCTCCCACTTTCTTTTAACTTTATTACTGAGTTTTATAACTTTCATTTTTAAGTTGTATTTAACTTTTCTTTTTTACTGTGGAAAGGATCAGCATGCCTATAATTCTATTTAAAGTCATGTGACTTATAGAATAAGTCAATTGGGTTGATTTGAAGTCATACCGAATAGTTTTTCAATTTTTTTTCGATCAGATCCTATTTGAACTCATTGTGTATTCTACAATATATATATATATATATATA
>Ga0214544_1007333_pt1 | contig 19474 bp, 16 predicted proteins | sample CNSS3metaG_FD_160074 | JGI IMG/M metagenome (GOLD analysis project Ga0214544, IMG submission 160074) | Root nodule microbial communities from cowpea collected in UCLA plant growth center, Los Angeles, California, USA - CNSS3 | ecosystem: Host-associated > Plants > Roots > Nodule | place: USA... | reverse complement strand
AATAGCGGCGGACAGCCGCGGACGATGGCAACAAGTGCCAATGGACAGACCAGAGGGAAACCAGAGCGGGATCGACCCGCTCTGATACCAACTTGAGACTGAGACTTTAAAATATGAGTAGTGGACTACAGTACCACTCTCTTCCTCTTCTATTTATAATGAAGCAAGCACGTACATATGAAAAGATATGAAAAGACTACTCTAAGATACTAGGCATGATTACATGCAACAGTAGATATGGCAGTAGGTAGTTTCCCACACTCAACCCCCTACACATAGGGTTAATGATACAATAGGTATAGGTAATAATTCTAACAGTTACAAAATAGTTAAAACCAAAAGAAGTGACACAACTTGGTCCCCAAACATCAGAATTCAGTAGAAAAAACAAAATTACATCGTGTCTTAGACCTTCTAGGGAAGGAAGATCTAACATGCTTTCCTAACTAACACGATTCACAATCTAAGGCTTGAATGTGTTTGAGACTTGGAAGCATCATCTTCAACTTGGACAAACTTGGGTGACCCAAACCATCATGCAAAAGTTTTGGGGATGAAGTTGCAAAACAAGATACTGAGGGAATGGTTTTAGGAAATAAAGTCTCTGTGGTGTATAGCAAAGGGTGACCAATACTGAGGAAACAAGGTGACCCAATCAGAGACCCGTACCATGTTGTTGTATAGCAAAGGAATTAGTAGTAAAGGTTACAGAACAATTTAAGGAATGAGTCAATTGACTCAAAGAGATTAAATTGTAAGGACAATGAGGAATGTACAAAACAGAATTTAAATTTAGTGAAGGGGATAAAGAAACTTTGCCAATTACTTGAGAGGCCACTTTGGATCCACTTGCAACAATAATAAAATGAGGAATTTGGGGAGAGGAAATGGAGGAAAATGAAGAAATGTTACCAGATACATGATCTGAGGCACCTGAATCAAGAATCCATGGACTAAGACCTTCCACAGATTGAGATGCATGCAGTTGACATTGAAGAGGATTGGCCAGGATTGTTGAATTTCTCATATTTGTACCTCAAAAATTCTTGGTACTCTTCATCAGAAATTCTAGATTCTAAATGATCAGGCTTGGACACATGAGCAGCTTTATCAGGAAAACCATATAAGGAATAACACCTATCTTGGGTATGACCCATTCTATTACAATATGAGCATTGAGGACACCCACTTCGACCACCACATCCTCCATGGTTGCTCCGACCTCCTCCTCTTCCTTGTTGTGCTACCAATCCTGATGTTTCAAAAACATCAGTTGAACTTTCATCTTTGACCAATGTAGGTACACGAAGAAGTCTAGTAACTAAGTTGTCCATCGAAGGGATTTGATCACCACCTAAAACTTGATCACGTACATGATCAAAAGTCAAGTGCAAACTCCTCAAAATTAAGACCATGTACAACTTATCGAGTTTTTTGTTGATATCTTCTAATGAATCAGCCACAAAAAAGCTCTTTAATTCTTCTACTACAGCCCTAGCCTTTCCTATATGAGAGACCATATCATCATTGATTTGTTTGAGTGAGGCTACTCTTTGAGTTGTATCAAAGAGGCGTTGAATGTCGTTAGCAAAAATGTCTTGTGCCCTTTTCCAAAAAGAGAAGCATGTCTTGTAAGGTCTCAAAATGTCTAAGACCCCTTGCTCAACCGATTGCCATAAAACATCACACAACTGCAAATCCAATTTCTACCACTTAGGTTTCTCTTCCTCTGAAATAGTAGAGACATCTTTTTCAAGATGATCATGATAGCCTTGACCAAGAAACCACAACTCCACCGAAGCTGACCAAGAGGAGTAATTTTTCCAGTTCAGTTTTGCAGAGGTAATAATAGGAGTAGCTGATAGAGAGGATGACATTCCACTCGTAGAAGCCATTCCAAAAAAAAACCCCAACTCTTGAGAAGAAACCCTAGGTTCAAGCTATGGCCACCGAAACAGAGAAACAAGAGCAGAAATAGGCCCAGGAGGCTCCAACGAGACAAACGACAGTGACGGGGCACGATTCCGACGCCGGGAAGGCAGTGTGTGGTGAACACTCCTCGAGGCGCACCTAACCCTGACTTCGCCGAAGTGGACACACCAGCGACGACGGCAACAGACGACACACAGACGGTGGCGGAAGACGGCAGACAAGTAGCGGATGACGACAATCACTGTGACAAACAGTGAAGATGAACCAGAGAAGATGTTCTGGCTCTGATACCATCTTGAAGAGATTTTAGAGAAATGAAACAGTGAAAACTTATCATTGTTAATGTTTTACTGTTGTTTATATAAGGAACAAATAAGTAGAACACAAAGAGTCAACGCACAGTCCTAACCCTAACCCTAAAGATGGGATCCCATACATGATAACAAAAAACATTACTTTTCAACAGTAATGCACCACCAATAATTCAAGATTTCCAGGCTTATAGTTTAAGAAATAATAAGATTCTTCTATTTGACCCTATTAATTCTTGTCACCATAAATAGCTCTTTCAAGCCAATTCTTTATCAAAGATATTAAACCTACAACTACTTGTTGTTTTCAATGTACATCCATTATCTGTCCAAATCAACAACATAGTCTCACTTTCTGGAAAAATGTAGTAGACTAGAACATAAAAAAATGAACTGATTTATTTCTAATGTCAATCCAGGTCTTCAATAATTAACTATTTGGCAAAAGGTGTCACTAGAAACATTTCCCTTTGCTAGTCTACATAAAATCTTCAATAAATGGGCATTATTAAGAACAAAATTTGCGTTAGAGCTTGAATGTAACAATGAACTTAATAGTAACAGTTCTCCAATCTTAATGTATTAGTGGCTAGTTTTGATTAATCCTATTATAATAGAAGAACTTATGCAATCAAAACAATTATAGATGGAATCCATCCTCTATTTCTCCTCCTAGACATACTTTCATCATAACTAGCTAAGGCATTGAACTGACTGTGTAGTAGTTTGTCCATCTTAATCATATAGAGCATTTTATTCAATATTATTCCTGGAAAAATCCTATTTTTTCCCTTCTCACTGTATACAAAAAATGAAAGATTCTAGAATTATTCACGTACTAGATAAAACATTCATTGCATGAAAAAAGATGAAAACCACCTACAGATGTGTAACCAAGTAACAATCTTTATCACTATAATTCATTAAAATGTTGGGTTTGAAAGTGAAGCACACTGTAACTGAATTGTATCTTAACTAAGTATATGCAGAACAAGAACTCAGACTAAGAAAGAAAAATGCGTTGGAATAGAATTTTGTATGCTGTACTTTATATAATCGGTGATACTGCTCAGCCTGTTTCCTGCTTTTTCGAACCAAAACTCGAAAATCGGGACCCATACCACTGAACAAAGACCAAATTTAGGTCAAGTAAATAAAATAGTTGTAATAAAAGTCAATGACAAATAATTATTTCCATTTATTAAAGCTCAACAGAAATGGAAAAAAGGTACAATAAGCCTGATTATGAAATGTCAAACACAAATTAAACATCATAAAATTAATTACTTCTCTTAGAACATGCAAAAGATGCACAGAAAGTGAAATTTTATGATTTCTATATTTCATTTTAAGATGCCACCAAATATATTTAAAAAGTCAACATTCAACAAACACCTTGTGTCCTCCCTCAAAAAAGAAGGTTAATAGTCAAAAGTCCTGCAGATTGAATCCAGTAAAATTCTTTTAATTAGAGAATCTATTGAAAACCTATAGTAGTCCACCATAATTCATTTACAAATAAAATAATGGGATTAACAGTCTGCTACATTCAACTATGCTTTAGGCATAATTCTGACTGTTTAAATCAGTATTACAGGTAGCTGCTTACCACCAGCAACATTTTTTCTTGATTTCGCATCTAGTAAGTCCTTAATCAGTTTAAATGTGCCTTTTCAATTTCTACTCCATACAAACTTAAGAAAAACATTCCACCAAAATAGTTATGTCATGTTCCTATTGCCTCCCACGTTATGTGTAGGTAAATTAAGTAGCCCCTCATGTTTAAGAACATATTCAAAGCTAATGCATTACATGATTATGTGTGTTAGAATAGTTATTAAATATAGGTAGTTGTATTGGAAAACTACTATATGTTGCACAAAAGAGATGTTTACTTATTAGCATTAATTACCTAGATATAGCCTTTTCTTATAGCTTTTGGTGTCTCTTACGCTCTTTTTATCATATTTTTAGTATATTTAAACATGTAACCACCATCAATATACAATAAATTATTGATGTTACAAAATATATTTAACTTCAAACTATTTAAATACGTGCAAAGAAGCAAACCTATATACGACACCAATATTTGGTGTTAATAACTGAATTTTCTGGACCTGCAATTAAGTACAAGGGAGTGTAAATGCACATAATACATCATGAATTAAGTAACTTCACTTTTTATAATTTATATTGACACATTGCTTGCAAAAACTACATAACAGATTCATTTATCAATAGCCAGACTTTGAAAGATCCCTAACTATGATATAGCAAGAACACCATTCCACTAAGCAAATATTTTTCAAAGAAAAGTAAAACAAAACAGTGCTATATGTTATACTTAGAGTACTTAGAGGATAAGGAAGTGACAGTGTTAAGAGAATATGGGTGCGTTAACACACCCAAAGCATAAAAACAGGAAGCAACAATTCATCTCTTTTCTGTTGAACGGACAGTTGCAGGTTAGCAACTGCAAACCAAACACACTAAATTGGTCTGCATGAAGCAGACATGTGATTGTTGAAAGGTACTAAGTTTAATATCCAGTAAAAGCATAATATTAGTCACCACAAATATGAAAGAAATATTGTAAAAATATTAGAGATGTGTGTGTGGGAGTGGGGGGCATCAGTGTTTGAGTTAAATGGACAAAACGGTGTTGATCTTCAATTTATTTTTTCAAGGGCGAACTTATCAAGCAATGTAGCTTATATTTGGATATGAATCACTGAAGGTGTTAAACCCATGTGTAAAACACAAAACAGGGACACCGAGAAGGATTTTAAAACGTTGGGTATTTGCATAGGACAATTTTATAAAACTTTTCCGAGAATAATGAACAAAAATGGATCAAATAATGAAAATAAACTCACTGATGCTTCATCAACCAAAATAGATGGCAGTTTCTTCTCGGTAGCGATGACAACTCCATTTGCAGCTGCAAGAATCAAATATCAGATATCCATTTACAAATTACAACTAGCAAAATATACAGCTTATATTACAGGATCCAAGCCATCTACAATACAACAGAAGAACCCATGGAATACGAGAGTAAACAACACAAATAATTGCAGACATAGATTTGAACCAAAATGGACCCGTGAAATGTAAAATAAGTTTACTCCAAATTAAAAGAAATAAAAAAAAAAAAAAACGGAAATATCTAACTCTAGGTTCCTCTAAAGCCTACTCAGCCCAAAAAATTCGACATTTCAGAGAGGAGTGTTCTCAACTGATCTTAAATTCCCCCATCATATCAAAGCCCTTGTAGACAAGTGTAAGCCTCTATTTGCTTCCCCAGCCCTTATAACACAAGTGAAAGGTGCTCCAAAAAAAAATCAATTTCAAATTGAAAAGCTAAAGTGAGGGCCATAAACAGATCCAGTCCAGAGGCAGAGATAACAAATCACCTTTAATTCCCAAAGACGTTTGCCCAGACCCAACAGCCGTCAAAGCATGCTCAATCTGAACAAGCTTTCCAGAAGGGCTGTTCCACAACACAACAGGATCATTAGGAACACATCATAAAATTATCTTTATAAACAAAAAAATAAATTAAATTAGAAATTATCAGCAATAGACATACCTAAATGTGGTGAGTGAAAACGAATATTGACTATCCCCCATGATAAACCGCGGGAGAATCTACACTAACAACCTCAATTGCAAGCTACAATCATAAAGCAAAATCAATAATTATATTAACATTATTGAAAATTGAAAATTAGAAACAGTTGAATGGTGGCTTTGCATACCAGCCCTAGTAAAAAAGATAAAAGAACAATTGTCATAAAAATTAGAGTGTGTACATCTGTGAGGAGCAAAGAAAGGAAGGGAAATGAGCGAGAAAACAGTGAAAATTTTGTGTGAGGTGAACAAACCTGAGAGAGAGCGAAAGAGAAAGTGAGAGAGGTTGCAGGAGTAACGATGCTGTTCGATTATGAAGAGCGTGCTTAAGTTGTGAGACAGAAAGAGAGAGAAGGAGTAGGGAGCAAGTCTCGAAATTGGGCCTTATAATTCATCTTTATTTGGGCTTATTTATGTCTACCAAGTGGCAATTGCGGTGTGCAAGAAGCGATTACTGCCTCCTCTTTGGCGTTGTTGTGGCTTACCACTACCAATATGCCAACAATGACATGTTAACTTAAGGCACGATAGGCATAAGAAAATGACCTTTATAACCTGTGCTAAAAAAGTTAAGGTATAATTAGTCGTATAGTACCCAGTTTGGGACTAAGGTGTCAAATAGGTACCCTGTTTAAAAAAATGTTAATTGCATCCTAATTTTTGAAAAAGTGCTTCAATTAGGTCTCTTTCAGACAAAGTTGACTAATGCTGTTATTCAACGTGCCACGTGTCAGTCTCTGGTTTTTTTTATTTTTTTGTTTTATTTTTCTTAATTTTTAATTTTTTTTAAAAAAAAAATTGAAAAAAAAAATAAAAATGTCATGTGTCAAGTCCTTGTGTGTGACACGTGGCATTGTTAGTGCCACGGACATTGTTAGTACCTAAGTATGTGTATCTGATTCAATTTTGTCCCAATTTTTTTTAATAATTAAAATATTTTGGTAATCCATTTTTTATAAGATTAAAAATAATTAAATATAAATATTTTTACAAAATTAAATACTAATATTTATATTTTTCCCCTTAATTTCAGACCAAATTTATTATTTATATAAATGTTAGACTAATATTTTTTTATTAAAAACGACTTTTTAACATATTACTTTATTAATTACTTTTCTATTAAGTACTCATGTTTTGTTAATTTTTTTTAAAATAGAACAATATTGTCTCTTACTAATTTTAAACCAAAATTTCTATTGGTTTGAATGTTATACTAATTTTTTTTATTATTAAAAATGACTTAATAAAATGATTTTTACCACTAAATTTTAATATAAATATCAAATACTTATTTTTTGTTAAACTTTTATACTTAATTACTTTTAATTTTATATAAAAAAAGGATTTTAATTATTAAAAACATTTTGGACAAAATTGACCCAGATACACATACTTAGGTACTAAATTGAAACAAAAAAAAACATATATGGGGACTAAATCGAAATCAACACAATGACATCTGATAGTGATACTGACACGTGGCACTGACAATGCCACGTGTCACACATAGGGACTTGACATGTGGCATTTTTTTTTCAAAAAATTAAAAAAAAATTAAAAATTAAAAAAAATCAAAAAAACCAAAGACTGACACGTGGCACGTTGACTAACGACGTTAGTCAACTCTGTCTGAAAGGGACCTAATTGAAGCACTTTTTCAAAAGTTGGGATGCAATTAACACTTTTTTTAAACCGGGTACCTATTTGACACCCTAGCCCCAAACTGGGTACTATACGACTAATTATACCAAAAATTAACAAAAATTTAAAATATATTTTATCTACCTCTCTTTCTCCTCCTTCTTTAATAACACTCTTGCAACTTCCATTAGAGCTGAAGTAAGGGAAGAAACTCATGTGAGAGAGATCCGTTATACTGGTTTTGGAATGAGCAAATTGCAGAAAGGATGTTAACAAGTGATGTAAAAAATTGAAGAGAGAAGGACGATGGTGTCGGTACTGGTCTCCAATCACTTCCTCCGACCACTACGCGCCGGCATCTGAGGCTACTGTGTTGGGTGTGAGAGATTCTAAATTCACATTTTCGAAATCCTAACTTTACAATTATGGATTTACTAGAATGGTTTTTTTATACACGGATTTAAAAATATCTTTCGGAATATATTTTTAAGAAAATATATTTTTGGTTGTTTTATTCTGAATCTATTTTTGGATTTAACATTAAATCTTAAATTATACAATTTATCTACAGTAAAAACTAAGAACCCCAAAGGGAATAGATCAAAATGCTCGTATCAAAATTATAAGGCCCATTATTTCTTTGTCCTTTTATTTTGAGGGCTGCCCTAATCTATTGGACCTAAGGACTGGTCCAAAGGGAAATTCAGACCTAATATGCCTTAACCTTAACCATTCTACTCACTTTTGCAAACAGCCCCCTTACACTCACTCTTCCTTTCGGAACGCTCTGCTAGGGTTTGCTCCTCCGTCCCGTTCAAGTTAGTGCAACTCCGTTCTTCCTACACGTAAGTCAATCTTGAGCTCATGTTTCTCCTCTCTAGGCATGTTTACGAAATTACAATTGGGGTTTCGTAGTAACCCCATTCCCTATTTTGATTTACCGTTTGCTTTCAGCTCGTTGGCTTACCCTTAGGACTGTTGTGCTCCCTGTGTGCGTCTCGGGGGTTTTCCGCTAGCTGTTTCGAGGTAAAGGAAGTTAGGATTTTGGGTTTTAAATGATTTTTGGCCTGTTTAGAGTCTGTTGGGTGTTTGTATGGACTGTATGTTGCTGTGAATATGCAAACTGCTTTGTATTGCTATTTGGGTGTGAAAATATGGTTGTTACATGAAGGACAGTGGCAAGATCTATTGCTCTCGCCCAAGCGAGACTGACTCGCCCAGGCGAGATTTGCAAAAGCAGGCCAGGGTTACACACGAACTCTCGCTCAGTTGGAGAGCTCTTGTTTTGAGTGAGACAATGTCTCGCTCAAGCGAGAGGCACTCGACTAAGCGAGAAGGCGTGGAAGCCTTGGGGTGTCGCTGCAGTTTTAGCCCAGGCGAGGGGTGGTCTCGCTCAAGCAAGGGAGGGCTCGCCTAAGCAAGTGTGCGAAAACCTCCCAGGGACCTGTCGCGATCTAGCCTAAGCGAGAGTCTATAGCTTGAGCGAGGGAACTCCCCTCACCTGAGCGAGGGAACTCCCCTCGCCTGAGCGAGGGCTTCTGGCTTAAGCGAGATCCGTTGCAAAGGCCACACTGTTTTCTTCAGGTGGTTGTTGTGGATTGTTTGATTGCTTGATTTACACTAATTAAAGTATGAGTCTGTGAAATGTATGGGATAAACTATGGTTATGAATTGGATTGATGAGTTGGTGTGATCTTGGCATGTAAAACAAATGAGAGGGTTGTTAATTAAAGTGGCATGGTACTGGTATGAAACACACTTCTATATTCATGGATTGAGAATGATGAGTTGGTATGGATTTAACCTGGAATATGAAAGAGGTTGGTTATAAAGATTGGCATGAGATTTAAGTACATGATGGATATTACTTGATTGATTGAGCATGTTTGGTATGTGGTCAGTACGTAATTCCATGAGTCTCTAGGTGAGACCTCATGGTGGTGCTTCAGTGGTCGGGACATAATTCCATGACCCCTATTAGTGGGAGTTCATGGTGGTGCCCCATCTATATAATTTGGTAAGGATTCAAGGTAAGGTTGCATCCTGACACTCTAAGGAGTTAGTTAGTCTCACTTAGAGCGGACTGACTCTTGTGGTGAGAGTAGCAGAAGGCATGGAACTCATTAAGGGCTAACCTTATGTGGGGGGGATTGAGATAACTTAGCTCGGGGGTGAGCATGATAATCCACCACAAGTGCAAGCATCTGCTGAATCCGACTAGATTATATGTATCTGGATGAGTCGAGTTTGAGTCTTAGTGTATTATTTGAAAGGTCATCACATGTTTGGATGATATATGTATGGATTTAAATGTGAAATAGCATGTAACTGTATGATAAACTGTTTTATACTCTAGCTTACCCTTTTGCTTGTTTGGTTGCTTTGTGTAACATCCTGTCAGGATATTACGAATTTTAATAAAAATAAAATAAGGGAATTAATTACACATCAATTAATAAAACCTCATTTCCCAAAACAGAGGGAAATTTAAAACTTTTATCATCGTATAATAACACATTGTTCCATAACTTATAAAGTGAAATAATGTTCAAGTGTCTCTCAAAGATTTACATATCATTTAAAAATCCACAACCAAGAAAACGTAGTAATAAAATCCCATGATCATCCCCTCTCCGCAGCTAAGCCTCACCAGCTCCACCTGCATCACCACCTGCTCACATGTACCGCGTACACGATCATCGCCAAACACAAACAGATAGGGTGAGCTAACAGATGAAACACATAAAAATATACTAAACACACATATACATGTATAATTGATAAAAGAATATATCATTAACAGAATCTCTCCCTTTATACCGCATGGCCACAACCATGTATAAGATCCTTTCATTTCCTACAGAAACATTACTCCATTTTCATCACATGGCCACCACCATGTGCCTAGATGCACCTCGAGGAGAACTCGTTACCTTCCCGCCACATGGCCGCCACCATGTATATTAAAGTACATCAGGAAAACTCATTCCAGTTCTTCCACATGGCCACAACCATGTTATCAGTGTTCTACATCTCCTATTAAGTATCTCAAAGCGCCTTGCTGCCACACCTATCGGCCACAACCGATAGAGCACGTGCGGGAACCATGGTACGGATCACACACCGTAACGCCAGGGGGGAGTTCCCGAATACGAACATAGTCCGCAACGTCCCAGGACTACCAAACTCGTCAGTGTCTCACTGAGGAGGTCAATTCATCTGGATCCATCCGTATTGGCCACCACCAGCACACTCACATCGGCACACTCGCCAACCCGAGCCACAACTCAAGGTTCCTCGTGTTCATCCGCTATCCCGAGCCACAACTCAAAGGAAGTCATTCCAGGGCACAACCCGTAGAATGCCACGTGTTTAACCCCTATCCCGAGCCACTACTCAAGGATACGTTCCGGGCCACAACCCAAGGAACACCAGCAAGCCCACCATTGAGATATCTTAGGAGCCTTATAGACCAAACATCACCATTCAACTCCCATCAATCCAATACCACCAAATTTGGTTGCCCTTACGCCAATATCCATCCAATCTAGGCTTAATCTCCTAGTTCTCACCTAAGCACTCCAGTTCATCTCGCTTAGGCTAGGTTACCTCGCCTGAGCGAGCTCCACACACAAACCCAGCTTCGAACACTCGCTTAGGCGAGTTACACTCACCTGGGTGAGATCACATTTCGCCCAAGAGTCACATCTCTCTCTTGAGCGAGACGCATTTTTACCCAAAACAAAAAATCTCGCCTGCGCGGGAGGTGCATCCAAAACACTTAAACACACGGGTTCTCGCTTAGGCGAGACGCACTCGCCTAAGCGAGATAGCCAATCGCCCAAAATCAAAACACCCCGCCTGAGCGAGATGCTCGAGAAGAACCTGATATTGCGTCTCTGCAATTCTTGCCTAGGCGAGTCTGGCTTGATTGAGCGAGAAGTGCAGACCCTGGGCACTGCTATACGCTCGTAACAGCAGCAATCTTGCCCAAAAACACAACAATTCGTACCAATTTATTCAGACCACATTGTACCAACATTGCAAACATGATTTAGACACAATATAAAACCCCAAACCCAAAATTTGCATCGTAACAATATACTCAGCGTAGAAACCATTCTTGTTCATGCAATTAGGTAAGATTCTCAATGGAACAGTGTCACATCACTCAAACCCCAAATTCATCACATATACAACACACAATCCACACTTAAAATCAGTATATTCATACAATATGACCAAAGACATACAGTTTTGGGTTTAGCTCCCCTAACCTTGAGATTTTGGCTTAGTAGTGAATTACTTGAAGCTTCAAAACAAAACACCAACAACACCCCTTCTCCGTCTATCCCCCAATTGAATCCCAAAATCTCCTTCAACCGTCAACACTCTCAATTTCGTGCTCTCTATTCTTGCCACAGTCCAGCTTTGCCATTTTTATTTCTATTCAAGGCCCATTACTTAATGGTTTTTCAGCCCCTTTTGGCTACCCCCCTTCTGCTAAGGTCTTCCTCACCTATTCATATTCAGCCACACCACTTTTTAGCAAAAAGAAAGTTAAATTTGAGTCCACCATGCCAAAGCCAAATCAATTCTAAACCATCAAGCCAACTCATGTTTCTTGCTAACACATACAATTCAAGCCTTATCTCATATAGAATGTGACCTAACATATTATTAAAACAATAATAACTAAATAACACACAATTGGCATACTTAAGACTTAAACCCAAGTCCTCTCACACAAACCAAGTACTCTCAACCACATGAGCTAGTACTTTTCCACATCATACACAACATAATTTAATATAATAAATGCACTACCTACCCGCATTTATTAATTAATTAATTATTTAATTAATTAAATTCTGCGGATCTTACACTTTGTATGTGGTTCCTTTCCTTTTGCGATGATCATCAATTTATTGATGTGAGCAGATGCGAGAGGTACTCGAGGTCAACAAGGAAGGGATGATTCCGCTGGGTAGCCCACCTAGGCTGGATTCTACTGCTTTGGGTTTTATTATAGGGCTATGGCCCAATATTTGCTTGCCCTTTAATTTCATTTGGAGTACTGTTGAACTTTGTATTTTGTTTGTTTTTGGCATCGTGGTGTGCCTAGGTTCCTTCTAGAAAAATTCTGGATATTGTGCAGAGTAGCTTTATACTCCAAGACTTGTCTCTTATATTCTATTTATGTGACATTTCATTTAAATTGATGTATTTATTTAAATGGGGTGTTACAAAAATCTTTGACAATTGTCCTTTTTTAGTTTTTTTTTGTCATTTTTAATTTTAATTTTTCGTTTATATCTTGTTTTTATTGTGTTAGCCGTAAAACATTTGCCTTTTTGTCATTTCATCTCTTTTTTTTTTCATTAATTTACCATCTTGCTCCTCCACTTTACTTTTTTAAAGATTCATCGATTTATATTTTTTTGGTTTTTTTCTTTGCAAATCAATCTCTCACTAGCCATGATGATGGACGTGTCCAGATTAATGACTATTGTGCCATGAACACTATTGGTGGTAGAATTCAAATTCATATTTTAGATTCTCGAATTTAGATTTGCACCATCTAATTTCTAGTATACCTAAATGAAAATTTAGCATTGTGAAAATCTCAAAAGTACCTATTCGTAGTGTTTAACACCTGGAAATGTTGATGGTCTTTTCGTAATTTTACATTATCTAAGTTGATATAGTAGAGGACAGAAAACGTTTTGTGTTATTGTAGTTATCCACAAAATTGAGAAGTTACTTCATTGGCCTTCATTATTCTTGGAGAGTTGAAATTGGTGTTGGTTTTTTGTCTTTTGGTCCCATTATGTTCTTCCTATTCTTTGGCGGGAGTATTGTTGTTGATGGACAACCCTATATTGCCTCTTCTCCTCTAGTGTACTTATAATGTGGGTGTGTTTCATTTTTGTGTTGCTTTCCTACTAACAAAAAGGAGGACATTTGCCTCTACTATCATCGTGGAGTTAAAAGGTCAGATTTTTGGTTCAAGATATTTTGATTTTTCAAGTTGTCTCCATATTCTAGGTTTCTTATTTTGGTTGAAGATATTATGGTTTTGCAACCTGTCTCCAACTTTTGAGGCTCTGTTGTTTGGTTTTTGGTTTTGTAATCGTCACTATTATTGTTTGTCGTTGTTTTTTTTTATGTTTCTTTGCCACTCCCGACTTCAAAGGTAAGATTTTTGGGTTTATTACATTTTTGTTTTTGTCTGGATTTCCCTTACTGAGTAGTTTGTTTGAGTGTGTTTATTTAGTGATTGTTAAAAAGGCGTTGACTTTAGACTTGAGTTATGTTTTGTCTTGACTTTAAAGCTTAAATTTTTGGGTTCATTACATTTTCGTTTTTGTCTGATTTGTTTGGATTTCCAAAACAACATTACATCGCTAAGTAATTTATTTGAGTGTGTTTATTTAGTGATTATTAAAAAGGTGCTAACATTGGGCTCGAGTTATGTTTTATAGTATATTGTGTAATATTCTCCATTTTTATGTTAAATGTCCTAAAAAGATCTTAAATATAATGTATTTTTCCATTTTTTATGACATCATATATATTAAACGTATGACAAAGAAGTTTGATGCCATTAAGGATATTAATGGTAACCAAGAAACTTTGGAATTGGTTGCTAGGATTGTTGAATTGTGGGTGGTGGTTAATCATGATACCAGTAAATATATGGAAATGATTCTCATGGATGATAAGGTAGATTACATTTTTTATTTTCATATCTTTGTTTACATATACTTATTTTTACAACTTATTTTAGAGTGACAAAATACCAGCAATGGTAAGAAAAGGAAGATTTTGATTTGTGGCAACCGAAGCTGGTGGAAGGTGATACTTATGTTATGCACAATTTTAAAATTTTAAAGAATAAATTCCAATATCGGGTATGTCAGCATTCGTATAAGCTATTATTTATTGGTGCCACAGTTATAAAACCTTAATCAATACCAAATATTCTTTTGAAAAATTTTGAGTTCAAAATTTGAAGATAGTTGATGGAGATTATTGTTCTGATATGTTATTTGGTATATGTTCATTACTTATTTGTATTATATATTTTTGTGTATTGGATCTCTTAAACAAAGTAATTCTTATGTTGGTAGTTTCACTTTATTTTGTTATGATTAGATATAATTGGTGTGGTGAATAATGCAAGACCAAAGCCACAGTCCCGCAATGTTGTGTTCAATGTTACAAATCTAAGGTAAGTATATTTGACTATACTTAGTTCATCAGTAATATGTTGTATTATACTAATACGATTGTTTATGTCTTGATGTGTAGTGGTGGTGTAGTTGGTTGTACATTGTGGGATAACTATGCCACAAATTTGTTGACTAATTAGAATTCTAGTACAAGTTATGAGACAATGGTCATTATCTTGACTTAAACTAAGATCAAACTTGCATCAAGTAATGGTTGATTTATATATTTTCTGTTATGTATGGATTGATTAACATTTTTAATATTTTAGGATCACAACCAGTTTCAATATCCAACTTCTGGCACGGTTCCAAGTTGTTACTGAGTGATGACATACCAAAGATCAAAGAAATGAAGGACAAGTTATCCCAGTATGTTTATTTGTGATATTTTAACATTATTCTAATAAAAAAATTAATTGTTGTAAATAATTACTCTTGCTACTGGAATCATAGATTACCTTCAAATGGATTGAGTCAAATGCAAGAGATAAGCCAAGGAAGCCTATCAACACAATATACTAACTAAGAAAAATTCATGCATAAAGTTATGGTGAGGAGTATCTTTGAAATTACAAGTTTAACAGAGGTTAGTATACATCAAATAAGTTTTTTTATATGAGTTAGGTTATATTATTTTGACATTGGTTTTGCTTATTCATAATGGGAATTATGTTTTGTGACTATTGTAACCATTGTTAAATTTAATGTGGGAATGAAGGATGGAGTTATCTTGGTTGCAAGTACTGCAATAGAAGAATTGATAACACTAGTGGTTTCAAGTGCAATAAATGTGACATCTTTAATGAAGTGCCTACTGTGAAGTTAGTAATATTTTTTATTATATTGTAATATATTTTTTAGATAGATGGCAAGGGTAATTAACATTTAATTGTATATAATTAGTTGTTTATATTTTAGGTACAAGTTGGAAATGCAGGTTTATTGTGAAGGCCATTATAGTAACTTTATTTTGTGGGGCCAAGAATGCACAAACATTATTGGGACAATAACCACTAACTTGAGGAATGCAATGATTCAAGTTATATACATTTGCATATAACTTCAAGTTATATACATTTGCATATAACTTCAAGTTATAAACCTTTTCCTATAGATTTATTCAACTTATCAACAACTCTATTTTTTCTTGTTTGGGTGGAGAAGATTATTCGAGATGTTTTCTTGATTAATTGGATGTGTTATTGGGCTCTACATTAGCATTTAAGGTCAAAACCCAACCAAGAAATAGATGTTCATTAGTGAAGAAGACCTCATCAGTAATTCAAATTATTGAGCACAGTAAAAGATTACTTGATTCGAAAGAGGTGTGTACTAGAGATATATTCTCATGTAACAGAATCTTATATGATATATATATATATATATATATATATATATATATATATATATATATATATATTTATATATTCAGATTTATCACTGGATTCAAATTTTGCTTCAAATGATGAACAAGTACTTAAAGTAGAAGATGTACAAATAGGATTGGATGAATATGTTAGATGAATTTAATGCTTGCTTAATATAATATGACTTATAAATGTTTACATTAGTTTTTTTTACTTCTATTTATAGACATATAAGTTTAAGAAAACCTAGAAATTCTAAAAGAAAGCTCAAGTCCAAAATCATAAAAACATAAACTAATTGTTAGAAGAAAATCCAAAATCGAAAAACATAGAAACATAAATTAATTTTTCCAATAACTATTCTTCAAATGTGCTCATGATCTTCCTATTCTTTAAGTTTCCTCCTTCATTGAACATTTTTCAAGGAGACGTGTTTTGATCTTTGACCTTGTCATATTTCCTTTGAATTGCAAATGTTCTTCCCCAAGTTCTTATATATGTTTATGAGATAGTCCTCTATCATACCTTCCTTTTTGAAGAGAATTTGTCTTCAAATTTGTACCACTTGAAGTTTAGGAGATAGTTCTTTATCATAGTGTTTTTATCATTAAATGAATTTTGTTCAAATAAAGAAAGTTAACCTTTATTGTTAAGTATGCCATCAGTTTCACATATCAAATACAGGTTTTGTTTCCATTACTTATTATCTTCTAAATTTGACTCATTTTTTTTCACTAAATTCATAAACTAAAAGTTCTTATGTACATATTCTGCAATATGCACTCTAATAATTTGTTGTCAATGAACCCTTTGATATGATGAGCATGTTTATGCTTTTGTCAACTTTGGATAAATACTCTATGCAAAATACATGATTTCCTTAAGTTGACACTTGTAAAAATACATTTCATTTGTATAATATTAACTAATTAACTAATATTTTGGATTGTCATTAATCAGTCCAAAATCTTTGATAGCAAAAGTGATGTTTGTGGTCTTGGCTAGAGTTATTACATGAAAGAAGGCATACTCAAGAATTAAAATTGCAAACATTTCATTGTGATTATTGGAATCCATAGTAAGAAGTATGGAAGTTGTACTTCTACATAAAAATTCACAAATGAAAAACTAAAAAATTACCACCTTATTATTTTCTTATTCATAAATGAAATTTATTATTAGTATAAAATAATATTATTTATTTTTAATTAATTTGTTAATAAAAATACTTGTGATTAATTATTTAATTTTTTTTCATAATATTATTATTATTATTATTATTATTATTATTTTTATTTTTATTTTGTATGAGATCCATAATTCACACTATATTATATTAATATTATTACTATTATTAATAAAAATATTATTATTAATATTTGTATTACTATTATTCAACTATTATTATTATTATTATTATTTTATTTTGCATTGTTAATATCATTAATATTATTGTTAATATTACTATTAATAATATTTAATATTATTACTTTTATTATTTGCATTAATGTTATTTTATTATTACTATTTTTATTGTTTGTTCTCATTATTCTAATTTTGTATGAGATCTTAAATGTATAGTATATGTAAGGCCCACATACATTCTGCCCCTTTTATTTAAGGGTTGGCCTAGTTTATTGGGCCTAAGGGCTGGCCCAAAAAGGAAAATCAGACCTAATATGCCCTAACCCTAACCACTCTACCCACTTTCAGAAAACTATCCCTTGTCCTAAGAGTTGCAATTGTCTCCCTCTGCTAGGGTTTGAGACGTCTTCGTCTTCGCAAAGGTCCAACTCTTTTTCCTCGCTCATGTAAGTTGCACTCAGCTCTTTTCCCTTCAGCTTACTCTTCATGGTTCCTACTAGGGTTCATACTAATAAACACGTTTGAATCTGTCCCGCTTCACTTTTTCAGCTCTGTAATCTTCTCCTAGAGTTGTGGTGTTCCGCTGTTCAATGTCAAGGTCTTATACTAGCTCATTCCAGGTAAGGGGAGCTAGATCCTTCTGTACATTCCGTGAAAACTTGCTGCTTTCCCATTGATTTTGTGATTGAGGGAACTGTGTGTGAATATGAACTGTTGGGAATGCCTATTTGAACTGCTTGGGTGTGTGTGGGTGACTGTTGCACGAGAGATCAGTGGTGAACACTGATTTTCTCACCCAAGCGAGCCTGCCTCACCTAGGCGAGATTAACAGAGGCTCGCCCAGGTTATTTCACGCGAGTGGTCGCTCAGGCGACCGACTCAGTTTTGAGCGAGAGAGCGTCTCGCTCAGGCGTGGGGAGTCGCGCCTAAGCAAGAATGTGCAGGAGCCACTGTTCTTGTGTGTTGAGCTCTCGCCTAGGCGAAGGGAGCTCGCCTGAGCAAGAGACCCTCTCGCTTGAGCGAGACCCTTCAGCCTGAACGAAGAGCTGGGCGAGAGTGCATCATGGTTTGATATTTTCTCTGTTCTTGGATGCTTGGCATGGATTGATTGGGTTATTATATAATGGCATGAGGTGAATGAATATGCATGAGTGGGAGGGTGTATGAGTTGTGAATGATGAATTTGGATAATTCTTGGCATGTAATGAACATGAAATGGTTGGTTATGAAAGTGGCATGGTATTGATATGAGATAGAATTCTATATTCATGGATGGAGGATGATGAAATGGTCACTGATGGTAAGGATCGCGAAACACTGCAAATGGGGATGAAAACGAAAAATATTCGGTTCAAAATGCCTAAAATCAATCCATAATCAAATTCCAACAAGTGTGGTGGTTAAAAATGTTCGAAAATTACCATGAGGAGCTCAAAATGGTGGTCGCCGGCGGAGAAGCTTTGCGAAAAATTGGTAGTACGACGAAATAGTTAGGGTTTCTGCGTTTAGCGCAAAGAAAACCCAAAAATTGATGCCAGGGCTGCGTGGTCAAACGTTACTTAACGTTGGTGCAGAGAGGGTCAAACGTTAAATTAAGTCGGAGTAGAGTGGGTCAGACGTTAAATTAAATTGGGGGCAGAGAGCTCAGCCGTTAATTTTTACATAACGTCGAAGTATTGTGTGTCAAACGTTAAATTACATCTGTGTTGGAATGGGTAGACGTTAAAAAAGTCAAATAATTTACAAAAATGTCACCGATCATTTTTAACGTGGGACTTTTTCTGGACAGACGTTATATGGATGACGTTGTAGGGCTTTTTTGTACAAATATTTCTATCAAAATTGATATTTCAAGTGAATATTTTTAACCAAATTAAGTTCATTTAATTAATATTTTACATTGAACTTTATTTAAAATTGTTTTAAAGTTGTTAATAGAAAATAATGTTAATAGAAAAAAAATTCATAAATTAACTAGTTCATG
>Ga0214544_1007331_pt1 | contig 19476 bp, 6 predicted proteins | sample CNSS3metaG_FD_160074 | JGI IMG/M metagenome (GOLD analysis project Ga0214544, IMG submission 160074) | Root nodule microbial communities from cowpea collected in UCLA plant growth center, Los Angeles, California, USA - CNSS3 | ecosystem: Host-associated > Plants > Roots > Nodule | place: USA... | reverse complement strand
ATATATATATATATATATATATATAATTTTCACATCAAAAAACATTGTGGTCTATAAATACCCTACACTTATATCTCTTATTCTCATTAAGCAACTAAAGTACTAAAAAATGTTGCTTCAAGCACTAGCTATCATCTTCATCACACTCTCATTCATTGTTGTTCTGTTCCAGAAAAAACATCAAAGGAGAACTGCACCCGGTCCCAAACCTTTGCCAATGATCGGTAACCTTCACATGCTAGGAAAACTCCCACATCGAAGCCTTCAATCTCTTGCCAAAAAATATGGTCCCATAATGTCCTTAAAGCTAGGGCAGGTCCCAACCATAGTAGTTTCTTCCCCAGAAACTGCAGAACTGTTCCTCAAAACCCATGACACTGTTTTTGCCAGCAGACCCAAAATCCAAGCCTCAGAATTTCTTTCTTATGGCAGCAAAGGTATGGCCTTTTCTGAGTACAGTGCCTACTGGCGCAACATGAGGAAAGTGTGCACTCTGCAGCTCCTGAGTGCCTCAAAGGTTGAAATGTTTGGTCCTCTGAGGAGAGAGGAGTTGGGAGTGTTGGTGAAGTCGCTCAAAAATTCTGCAGAATCAGGTGAAGTCGTGGATCTGAGTCAGTTACTGGGAGAGCTGATGGAGAACATCGTGTTCAAAATGGTGTTGGGACGTGCCAAAGATGATAGATTTGACTTCAAATTGCTGACTCACGAGGTGATGAACTTGGTCGGAGCTTTCAATCTTGCAGATTACATGCCCTGGCTTGGGGTGTTTGATCCTCAGGTACATCAAATTCAATCATCCATATGTTGCAATCAATTTTCATAACATATATGATGAAGTGGTGCAATATAACATATATAGCCAAATGATTTTGAAGAAACCTATTAGAAAATCAGTATTTGTATCACAAGTGATGAAATTTGATATCAGTAGCACCAAACAACTTATGAGAAGCTTTGTTTTCTGGTGGATACAGGTGATGGGATGTTATCAATCCTTCACCAATTACTTACAACCACTACAAATACATATATATACTTTTTCTTTATTATAATTTTATAATTTTCATTCATATCCTTATATCTTCGATTCTCAATAAAACGAAAGAAAAAGTTCAGCCTTATGTTTGTTTTTGTCTGATTTGTCTCTGTCCCACCAATCAATTATAAAACAAAAAGTATATTTTATAAAACTAAATACATTTTACAATATATATTAAAATATACAAATTATTAATATATTAAATTGTGAATTAGTTATATTTTTTCAGAGATATGTAAATGTAAAATTCATTAGATATAAAATTATATGTGTTGTTATTTTTTTTTACACACATGTGAAACATTTGAAACATTTGACAAATTATCTTTTTTAAGATTTACTAACCATTTCACAATCCAATTTTAATATAATCATTAAAACTATTCAACTTCGGTATACATCATGATTAATTCACACCTATCTTATGATTATATAAATTATTATTTTATTATAGTATAATACGTTATTAAGAAAAATAGATGAATTAATATGTTTTAGAAAGTTTGTTTATCCCTTATACATATACATCCATTCTTTAGGGAATAACAAGAAGATTGAAGAAAGCGGCAAAGTCATTTGACGAGTTGATGGAGCAAATAATCCAAGAACATGAGAGTAATTTATATGACAAAGATGAAAATCACAATATGGATTTTGTTGACATTTTGTTGTCACTTGTTCATCAACCTATTGATCTTCAAAACCATGAAGACATCATTGATAGAACAAACGTGAAAGCTATCATATTAGACATGATCACTGCAGCATTTGACACCTCTTCCACAACAATAGAGTGGGCCATGTCACAACTCTTAAGGCACCCAAGTTTGATGAAGAGACTTCAAGAGGAGTTGGAACATGTGGTTGGAATGAGTAGACATGTGGTGGAAAATGACTTGGAAAAGTTGTCTTATTTGAACATGGTGGTGAAGGAAACGCTAAGGTTACACCCAGTTGCACCTTTGTTAATACCTCGTGAGTGTAGAGAAGATGTCACCATTGATGGTTATTTCATAAAGAAAAAATCAAGGGTTATAATAAATGCTTGGGCTATAGGACGAGATCCTAAAGCTTGGGATAAGGCCGAGTATTTCAATCCTACAAGGTTTGAGAATAACAACATAGACGTTCGTGGAAAGGACTTTAAAATTTTACCATTCGGGTCAGGTCGAAGAGGGTGCCCTGGGATTCATATGGGATTAACCACAATTAGTCTTGTTTTGGCTGAATTGGTGCACTGTTTTGATTGGGTGCTTCCATTGGGCATGACTTGTGATGAGTTAGACATGGAAGAGATATTTGGACTCACCACACCTAGAAAGAAGCATTTGTTAATTAAACCAGTTTATCGACTAGCTACTTAGGTTAAGAGATGATATTAATGTAGAGCAAGGTCATCTTGATATATTTGTTACTGATTTCAATTTCAATTTAAGACATGTGACATATATAACAACAATATCATAAGATAATTTGAATAATCATTTTTATTGTGGATTTAAGTGATCAAGTGTTTTATCAATTCAATTCAATGGTTTAGGTCTATGTATTTTTGTTTTTGAAACAACAATACTTGTATTCCGTATTGATGGCATTGTTTTTCATTCTAAGGCAAATTAAGGAGTGGTTTAGGAGTTTAAAATGAGTTAAAAATTTTGTATTATTTAAAAATAATATGGTGAAATATATTTTTAATCTTTTAATTTTCACACAAAATTGAATTTCGTCCGTCTAAAAATTTGAATCATTTTCATTACAAATTTTAATAATGAGTAAATTTATTCATCTTGATCCGATAACATTAAAGATTTACTGATGTGGCAGATGACATTGCTCTGTGCATATGTTTCCATGTTGATATATGTGTTTAAATGAGTAAATGTTGTGACATGAAAAAAATTATAATATTGTTGTAAGAGTTATATAATCATTGTAAAAGAAGCAGATGACATGCTCGTGAAAATAAAATTTACAAAATAAAAAAGTATTGATTACTAAAATAGTCATTATTATGAATAAAATATTATAATTGATCTATAAAATTTAGTTATGAAGGTTTTGACTACTAAAGAAATTGATTTATAGATGGATCACTAAACATTACCTATGAAGGTTTCTGCTACCAAAAGAATTAGTTTTCAAATTAGTCTTTAATTAATTAGTGATCAATTTAACGACTAATTATAGTTTTTTATTTGCAACTATGACTATTTTAGTAATCAATAATTATTTATTTTGTAAACTGGTATATAAATTGATCATGACTAACAATATTTTGTCACCAAAATTGATTACTATTTAAAAGTATTTTTTAGCGAAAATGGTAGAAAAAATGTTATTCATGTCGGTAAATTTATATAAGCTCCATTATTTCTGACATAAAATAGGACAAATAGTCTTTTTAGTATAATAAATATTGATTTTTTTATTATAATGAAAAAATTAAATATACCACAAAAAAATTTTATAATCTATGATAAATTATCTATATGTTACACCACAAGAAAAACTTTAATTTTATTAATTTTATTTCAACTTTGTTAATATTATGATGTTAAGATGATTGAATATATGTTTAGTATTTAATAATTAGTATTTTTTTATTAAAAGTAAATTTAGTATTAATATAAAATTGATCTTGAAATTTTTATTATTTGTCTTTTCTCTAATAAGCTTTTCACTTCTTAACATTTTAACAAATTATCAATATAATGCATGTTTTAAATGTGATAAGATGGTGTGAAGTAGTTAGAATGAAAAACAATGGATCTATGAAATAGTTCATTGATCGAGTTTTAAAGGTTGCCACATGTATAAGGTTGCTTGGTGAGAATTGAATTATCATGTGGTGGAGAAAATATTAATATATTTTATTAAATATTAAATATTATATATAAAAAAGTTGAGTGTCAGAAATGACCTCATATTTTCGCAGTGCCACCTTTGGTTTGAGTCTGAAAGGAAAGGAAAATATTGGTTTAACATTTATGTCTTTCACATTATCTTAATTTTGGTGTATAAAGACTCAATACACATACCTAAATCTTAAATTCGAAACTAATAAATTGTTCCTGCTTATTTATTTCATCTACAGAATCCAAAAACATTATTTATATCAGTGCAAAACTTGTGTTCTTTCTCGGAAGAGTGAAAGACACATGATTAGGAATCATAAATAAATCTTAATCACTATTTAAATTGGATTAAACATTTTCAAAAAAAACTTAATTAGGTATGAATATAAATAATATTTAGTTTTTTAAAATTATGATCATTAATGAAAATGAAAATTTATATATTTACAAATTAAATATATTTTTAATTTTTAAATTTGGATGCAAAATTAAAATTTGTCTATTTGAAAGTTTGATATATTTTGATCATAAATTTTAAAAGTGGATGAATATAGTTTTTTTTCAAAAATAAATGGCGCCAATTTTGTACATGTTTCACGTTAGTGACATTTGAGATATTTACATCGTTTAACATGTTAAATTCAAATAACTATTATAACATCGTTTAACACATAAAAGAATTTGACGTTATTGAATTAAAAAGTCATCTTTTAAATTAAAGAACTAAAATAACATATATCCCTATATTTAATTAGCCTAACATGTATTTATTTCTCGTGTATCCTTGTTACTTTTATTTTCTGGACTTGTTAGAAAGGAGTTGCCGACATTACTGAAATAAGAAATTTGCAACACTTTTGTTTGATTTCTCTCCATGTTCATCGAACGTGGGATTTAAGGTGAGAATGACTCCAACCTAAGAATACTTTATGTATTACTTTCTTCAGAGAGTCATTGTACTTTTAAATAATATTATAATTGTTAATTATTACATTTGAAATTCAGTAAAAGTTTGAGGACGTTTAAGCAAATTAAGGATTTATTAAATTATTTTTAGTTTTGATTTATGTGAGATTTATTATAAAAAAAATTAAAATTATCTATAAATAATTACACACGGATTATAACTTGTAAGTAAATTAACTTTTACATATAATTTTACATACAAATTTGTATATGTATATAAAATCGTATTATATACGGATTTTTTTCATATATAATAGCAAATTAATATTTATCCACTTTCATATGTAAAATGTGTATGTAAATGAAAATATATTTTTGATACAAAATTTATATATGAATTTTAAATAAAAAATATTTAAAAATTAAATTTTAACATTGAATTAATTTTTATTTTATATTTTAGTTTTATTTTCCAACCTAATTTTTTTCTTCTATCCAAATCTCACACGAAACAGACATTTTCACCTATTTTTACCCAAATGGCGCAACTCATCCAATTCTCTATATTTTGGATAATATACTATTTTCTTGTATACTATTTTCTTGGAAACATAGAGAAGTCTTTCTTCCAACCCTTGTGTTGTTTAGTTAAGTTATTTATAATTTGAATTTGGATTTAGTGAAAGAAATGTTGGTATCAAATTTTAATGTCATTGATGCAATTATATATGGAATCTTTTTTTATGTAATTTACACACTGATTATTTTGTTTGTAATACTTTTTTGGTAAATTATATACGGATTATTCTGCATGTAATTTACATACGAATTATATTAATTTCGTATGTAATTTTTTATAAATTGTATTATTTACAGATGATTTTGTATGTAATATTATATATGAATTTTGTTTCGTATATATGGTTACTGATGCCTGTTTTATATACGAATTTTATTTTGTATATAATCCGTAGATAATATCTAATTATATATGAATTTTATATAATATATACTATGTTTGTCTATAGAAAAAAAAGTGATTTTTTTAGTGATTATTAAGTGTATAACTGCTAAAATTAATTCTAATCAGTTTTTTAGTTTTCTTTTTCAAAAGTAGATATCCTAGTGATGACACTTGTCCTTGTTAAATAATATAAGTGTAAACTTACTTGCATATGCGCATTGATTTATCTATCTGTTTATTAATATACAACTAAAACTAGTGACTCAACTATTTTTTTAAATGCTGTCTTAACTTATTTTTATTATAAATTACAATATGTAATATATAATTACGAACCTCTTTTAGATTATCTTTAAATATTCTCAATACTTTTTTTTTCTCTTTCCTTCAAATATACATTTTATATACATTAAAAATTTGAGTTTTTTAATCATGTCAAATTACTTTTCTTTTGTTTATCTAACAATATATTTAATTTTCTAGAAATATTCAATTTATCATTTTTATCTCTATTTGTAAAGTAATTTTTAATAACTTTTGAATTATATATGATTAAAATATTCTGATATGATTTTTGGTTACATCAGAGTAGAAAGAGAGAACAAATTCTAATATCATAATTTAAATTATTCATTATAAATTAAAATTAAAATTTATATTTAAAGGTATCAATTTATGTAAAATTTTAGTTATAATATTTTATGTTAAAAAAATATTTATTATTATACTTTATTTAACAAATACTAATTACCTTTTTTGTCTTGAGAATTATAGCAATTTATTTTTTCAAATACCCTTTATAATTCAATTTGATTATTTTTTATAATTTATTAAAATCCTACAAAATTACAACAAGTCTTATTATTATAAAGAAAAGGTACAACTCAGAAAATTAATTTTATAATTTCCAATTACCATTTCAAAATTTTGTAAGTATATATATTTCTTTTTTATTTGCACATCAAATACCATTGTGGTCTATAAATACTCTACACTTATATATTATTTCTCATTAAGCAACTAAAAACTACTCAGAAATGTTGTTTCAAGTACTAGCTATCCTCTTCATCACACTCTCATTTATTGTTTTTGTGTTCAAAAACAAACATCATGGGAGAACTGCACCAGGTCCCAAATCCTTGCCAATTATAGGAAACCTTCACATGCTAGGGAAACTCCCACATCGGAACTTTCAATCTCTTGCCACAAAATATGGTCCCATAATGTCCTTAAAGCTAGGGCAGGTCCCAGCCATAGTGGTTTCTTCCCCACAAACTGCAGAACTGTTCCTGAAAACCCATGACATTGTTTTTGCCAGCAGACCCAGAACCCAAGCCTCAGAATTTCTTTCTTATGGCAATAAAGGTATGGCCTTTTCTGAGTACAGTGCATACTGGCGTCACGTGAGGAAAGTGTGCACTGTGCAGCTTCTGAGTGTCTCAAAGGTTGAGATTTTTGCTCCTCTGAGGAGAGAGGAGTTGAGAGTGTTGGTGAAGTCACTGAAAAATTCTGCAGAATTAGGTGAAGTTGTGGATCTGAGTAATTTGCTGGGAGAGCTTATGGAGAACATAGTGTTCAAAATGGTGTTGGGGCGTGCCAAAGATGACAGATTTGACTTAAAATTTCTGATTGAAGAGGTGATGAACTTGCTTGGAGCTTTCAATCTTGCAGATTACATGCCCTGGCTTGAGGTGTTTGATTTTCAGGTATCAAATTTCATCATAGATATGTAACTTGTTAACATATGCACTCATTACATTATTTTTCATAACATATGATGATGAATTCGTGCAATAATATATATATTTTTCTGGTGGATACAGATGCTGAGATTGAGGACTTATTTACAACCTACAAATACATATATCTACTTTTTCTTTATTATAATTTTCAATGATATCCTTATTTTTGAATTTCACAACAAAAGAAAAGGACAATAGTAGGTTGAGATATATTTTTTATGATAAAAATTAATATGTTAAATGAGTATAAAAGTGTGTACAAGTTTTTTTTTTAGTTTAGTGTTGTCTTTGTTTTCGTCTAATTTGTCTCTGTCCCACCAACAATTATAAAACAAAAATTACACTTTGATAAAACTAAATACATTTTACAATATATTCTAATAATATGTATTAAAATATAAAAAATATTAATTTATTAAATTGTGAAGTAGTTATATTTTTTCTTAAAGATATGTGAATATATATATATATATATATATATTTTGTTTAATATATATATTTTTTTAAATATATATGTATATATATATATATATATATATATATATATATATATATATATATATATATATATATATATATATATATGATCTACTATAATAATAACTCCCATCAAGAAAATTCCAGGTTTAATTGAGTTGGGTTCGATTCAACTCATTTTTAAAAAGCATGAAATTTTTTCAACTCAATCTAGTTTAAACCCATGGTGAGTCTAATTCATTCACGACTTTCAATTCATTTTGATATCTTTACTCATATTCATACAAAAAACATATTCATAGAATGAGAAATATCTTTTCACACCCACCAACTACCAACAAATTTACAATTCATTTTTAGGATGGTATGATTATTAAAAACATATTTTTTTATTTGTTAAAATAAAATATAATAATAGGCATGAAGTAAATTAAAGATTTATTCGATATAAAATTATGTATTGTTCCTTTCTTTTACACACATGAAATATTTACGTTTCACATCATGACAATCCAATATTCGGTATAAATCATGATTAATTCATAACCATATATCTTCTCTTTTCTATACTCAACTTTCAACTATATAAATTTTTACTTTATTATGCTTTAATATGTTTAAGAAATAGTGATGTTAAGGTTTACAACTGTACATGCGATGCGATCATGTGCAGGGAATAAGAAGAAGATCAAAGAAGGCCGCGAAATCATTTGACGAGTTGTTAGAGAAAATAATTCAAGAGCACGAGAGTAATCGTTGTGACAAAGATAAAATACACAATAAGGACTTTGTGAATATTTTGTTGTCACTCATGCACCAACCTAATGATATCCAGAACCACCATGACATCATTGATAGAACAAACGTGAAAGCGGTTATATTAGACATTATTATTGCATCTTCTGAAGCCTCTTCCAAAACAATAGATTGGGCCATGTCACTACTCTTGAGGCATCCATCTGTCATGAAGAGACTTCAAGAGGAGCTGAAACATGTGATCGGAATGAACAAACACGTGGGGGAAAATGACTTGAAAAAGTTGTCTTATTTGAACATGGTGGTGAAGGAAACATTAAGGCTTCACCCGATTGGACCTTTACTAATACCACGCGAGTGTAGAGAAGATGTTATTATTGACGGTTACTTCATAAAGAAAAAAACAAGAGTTATAATAAATGCATGGGCAATAGGACGAGATCCTAAAGTTTGGGACAAGGCCGAGATTTTTGATCCTGCAAGGTTTGAGAATGACAACGTAGACCTTCATGGAAATGACTTTCGGATTTTACCATTTGGGTCAGGTCGAAGAGGGTGCCCTGGGATGCATTTAGGTTTAACTACGATTAGTCTTGTTTTGGCTGAACTGGTGCATTGTTTTGATTGGATGCTTCCATTAGGCATGCATTGTGATGAGTTAGATATGGAAGAGATATTTGGACTCAGTACACCAAGAAAAAAGCATCTGTTAACTAGGCCAATTTACCAGCTAGCTACTTAGGTTAAGAGAGAATACTAAAGCAAAGTAAGGTCTATCTAGATATATTTGTGGTTGATTTCAATTCCTATTTCATACATGTGACACATTTAATAAAATAATAAAATAATTTCAACAATAATTTTTATTTTGGGTTTAAGTAATCTAATGTTTTTCAATTAAATTGAATGGTTTAAGTGTAACTATTTTTGTTTGTTATAATTCATCACAAGGTGAGAGTTAATATATTTTTCTCTATTTTTTGTTTTTGCAATTGTGCTACCTGTATTTAGTATTTTGAGTCAATGTCTTTGTTTTGTATATTTTAGAACAATCTATATAAGAAAACATCACATTACCGACATAATTTTATCATAATCTTTATCAAAGAAAAAAAATAATTATTAACAATTTTTTTTCATTAGTAATTATCGATAAATTTTCTCAACTATTAGAAAAATTTGTTTTATTGACAAACATTTGTAATTACCGACAAATTTTAACCGGTATTTTTTGGAGAAATAAGCAATCATTTTGGAATTTAAAGTGAATAATTTACATTGATTGAAAATAAGTAAGATGAATGATATATAAATAAAAAAGACTTTTAAATTTATTAACTTATATGTTTTTTTAAATGATAATCTTTTTTCTTTTGTTGGGTGCTAAATACCAACAAATAGAAGTAGAAATTTAGATGGATAAAATATTTTATGAAAATTTGGAAGATTTAATTAATCATTGAAGAGAATTTGATGAATAAATATGTCATTTTAAAGACAAAGGCTTTGAATATGAAGGACAAGTTTCAAAAGTATTTGAAGGAGTACAATAGTGTGTTAGCTTTTGGAGTCATTCTTGACCCATGACTAAAGGTTAATTTTATAAGGTATTGTCATAAAAAAATGGATCTTTTGACTTATGAAAAGAAAACTTAGAAAATGCTAGAAAAGTTCAAGATGTTGTTTGGAGAATATGTACAAAACTTGTCTATCCCTAGTGGTTCTCTTTTCCAATCTCCTAAAGAATTTCTCTTCATGTCTCAATTCAATATCAAAGAGAGTAAGACCAAAAGATCAAAGATTATTTCAGTAAGCATTTCATACTTAATGTTCATTGTTTTCATTTTTTTTCTTATTTTATTTTGTTTTGATAATTAATATGTATGTAACACATTGTAGGATTTTAAAATGTATCAACATGAATCATAATCTATAATTGATAAGAGTGAGGTAGATGTTTACTTAAATGCACCAACAATAAATAATGAAGAAAGAGAAGATTTTGATGTACTCAAGTATTGGAAGACTAACGAGAAAAAAGTTCCTACACCGTCTATAATGGCTCGAGTTGTGCTTAGTATTCTCATTACTATTGTGACATCAAAGTCAGCTTTTAGTAAAGGTGATCCTGTACTTTCCAAATATAGAAGCTTTATTCTTTATAATCATGTGAAATTGTTGATTTGTACTCAAAGTTGGTTATACAGATTTTATGAAAATCCTAGTGGTAAGTTTATATATTATTGTTTTTAAAATTACTTACATTAAATAATTAACTCTAGACTAGTATTTTGATTGCCTTTCAATTATTTATGTGATAGATGAAGTTGTGAATGATATTTTTGACCATGAGGAAATCGTTGATGAGTTTAAACTTTCTGAAGATGTTAACGATTGACAGGTTTGATTACTACTTCACATGAACATGCTTTTAACTTCATATGAACAAGTTTGATTGCATAAGACATTTTTTTTACTAATTTTCAATGTTCAACTTATATCTTCTCAACTTGAAATTGAAATAGATATTTTTATTCTCGCAGCTTGACTTATAGAAAACAAAAACATCTTGAATTATTAGCTCCTTTTATAATGATTATATAACTCGTCTATGTTATTCAAAAAAATTTAAATTTATTGATTTTGAATATAATATAGCAATTTTAAATTTATATATTCAAAATCAAAAAATTTAAATAAACAAGTTATATAATCGCTATAAAAGGAGCTAATAACACCATCGTAAAAATAAATTCAACATTCATATATAACACAAAAATAATTAATTGTTCCAATTAAACATAGTAACACATTTTGTGTTCCTTAATTTCTCAACATGATTTTAATTTTTGTTTCCAAAACTCTTTGAAGATATTGGTAGTGGAGTCTTTTTTTAAAAATACTTTTAGTTTTTTAAATTTATTAAAATTAAATATAAAATACTTTGGAGATATTGGTAGTGGAGTCTTTTTTTAAAAATGCTTTTAGTTTTTTAAATGTTTTTTAAAATTAAATATAAAATACACTGTAAATTAAAATAGACAATATTTTAGAATTGAAAAATTAAAAAAAATAATTTAATTAAAAAATATATTTAGTTTTTTGTAATTAATAAAAATCTTATTTAAATAATGATAACGAACTTTGAATGTATAACATAACCAAAGTGAAACTAAAATGATAATTTACAAATAAAAGATAATAACTTATTTTCTTAAAAGAAACTTTCATAAATTTAAATTTTATATATATATATATATATATATATATATATATATATATATATTTTTTTTTATTTAATCACATGATACATATTAATTAATTAGCCCAAGTGCCACTAAAAAAATGAACTTTTAGCGTCAATTAAATTGATTGTTTAGTGATGGTTTTAATTGTCATTATTTTAATTGATAATTTTCGTCCATTAAGATATCAATATAATTATTTAAGTGTTTCTGAATTTATTTTAAAAAAATTTCATCTAACATCTAACGACAGTTAGAACTTTCAGGAAAAGCCATAACTTTTAAAAAAGTACTTAAATATTTAGTGGCAGTTTTAACTGACTTAAAATAATTTTAAAAAATTTTCATATAATATTTGTGGCAGTTATAAGCATCAAGAAAATCACACTTTTTTTATAAAAAATATCGGTTCACAGTTGGCAAGAAGGCCTACATTGTTGTCTCTAAAGGCAGTTTCTGCACTTGTGAATATACTGCAATGTTCCTGGCCATTGGATCTACGTGGATTCAAGATTTTTGTTTTGGCCATTGGATCACTTTCTATACAATATTTCAAAACAAGGGTGACACTTTTGTTCCTTTGTTTTATTATTTTCAATAGAATCAATGTTTAGCATGATTTCACTTCTGGTTAGTTAATTATGTAATAGTGAAAATAAATAAAAGTTAGCTTGTTTAAATATATTATTTTGTGTCATTTTAACTTGTCACTCACCAAATTCTTAGTTTCTTACGTCAAATATTAAAACTTTAATTTTATTAACTTAATTTTAACGTTGTTAATATTAGTGTTGAAGTGATTAAATACATGTTTAGTATCTAGTAGTTATCACTTATGTTTATTAAAAGTAAAATTAGGGTTAATATGCAATCAATCTTAATCTTTTTAATATTTGTCTTTCCTTCCTTGCTTTGTTAAGTTTAGAAGCCTTAATATTTCATGGAAGTTAATTGCATAATAACGTTAACTTTTTTTTCTTTGATAACGTGTTTGACAATTATTAAAGATCTAATACATGCTCAATTATACTAATATTGATAAAATTCAAACAATACTAATCGAAGTAAAGTTGTTGTATTAAAACTGTATTTCCTTTTATTGTACTAAAAACGAAGTTCTTAATTGACTATTTTACCTAAAAAATGAGGTTATATATATTGTTACAATTTTGACCAATCTTTTCATATTGAGAGTTTTGGTCTAAAATAAAAGAATATATTTACATTGGATTTGCATAAGTTGGATATTTTAGAATTGTGAAACATTATCTTCTAGTAATGAACACGAAATATTTTCTTGCCTACTTCTGTCTCACTTGTATTATACCAAAATTTATTGTGCATTTACTCTAATATTTTTCTCTCTTCCTAACATTTTAATAAATTACCAAGAGATTAAGAGTTTTTCAAGGTACTATTAGAAGTCATAATAACAAAATGAAAAAAAAAAATTCTTATCATTTTAGTAGTGGACATTAAGCCTAATTTAACCTCATAAAATTAACTGTGAGGTAAGGTTTGCACCCCACTTATATACTATAAAATTGTCTGATCTCTAATTGATATGGAAATTCTAACACATCACATAAAGAACTTTACAAGATAATATTTTTACTTGGAAAATATCTAGAAAGCTTGAGTTCAATTAAAGGAGGAGTTTTAGGAAAGTGTAAATAAATATATAATACATGTTCTAAATTTGATAAGATAGTATGAAGTTATTATACAATGAAGAACAATGAATTTATTAAATAGTTCATTAATCGAGTTTTAAAGATTGTCACATGTATAAGGTTACTTGGTGAGAATTGAATTATCAACATGTAGAGGAGAAAATCTTAATATATATTCTCTTAAAAAGTTTGAATAAAATATTTTCTAAATCTATACACAAAAAGTCAGGTCAAATTTTGTTTCCCAGAAAATCGATTTTTGAACTGTGATTAAGAGAAAATTAGTTGGAAAACAAGTCAATTTCCATAAAGCAGAATTCTTAACTGAATTTTTAATTTTTTTCTTTATTTTCATTTAAAGAAAAGAGAAAGAGAATTTCAAAAGGGAAAATTGTAAAAAGTAACCTTTTAAAAATTATTGTCCGGAGACCAAATTTTGACTTAAAAAAATCATATTATCTATGTAAGTATTTAATACAATATATTAATTGAATAAATTCTAAATTCAAGTATGCTATTTAAGCGAAAAAATCTTTCATAACCCCCTTTTTCTTTGCATAATATTTTATTTTTCATCAATATGTTCTTTTACATTTTTCTTCAGTCAACTTTATGTTACTGTGCTTTGCTTTAAAAGGTAAAAATAGGTAAAATTTGAAAGATTAGATATAGAACTAAAAGTTTTTGAAATTGGACTCGTAACTCACTTGAGAAAATAAACCCTAATTTTATTACCCTAATAATAAGATGGATCGTAGATATTTAAAATATGTCTCCTCCTTAACATTGTTGAAGAGATATTGAAGGTTTCTTCTCAGTTTTTGTCAGATCACGTTTAATGTGAGGTGCAGCCCAATTACAAATATCTTTGGCTTCTGCACCGTCAATAGAAGGAAAACAATTGGTCCTTAATAAAATAATATACAATTTCAAATTATATTAATGTAACTTTTATAAATATAATATATTTATACATAAAAAAATGTGGAGTGTCAAAGATGACCTCCTATGCTGGCAGTTTTCGTTTGACTTGAAAAAACAAAATTATCTTATGTCTTTGATATTATCTCTATTATTATTATTATTTTTATTATTTTAAATATGTTTTCGTCTTTAAATTTTTAAAAATTAATATTAATTTATTTTAAAAAATTTAAAGTAATTTAATCTTCTATATTTAAATATGCATAAATTTATTATTTATAAAGAATTATTAAATTTATTTAAACGTGTTTCTTAACTAATATCAGACGACTCAAAAATAAAACAAATCAAATATGTCTTTAGAGAAAAAAGACTTAAAAAAAAAAATACTATTAATATTTCTTTATTAAATTAATTACAAAATTATGTTTATAAAACAAAAGGTCTCAAAAGAATTTTTTTAGTACTAGTATATCTCTACTAAAATTATGTTTAAGAAAAAAAATTCTCCAAAAATTATTTTATTACTAATATAGCTTTATTAAATTAATTACAATTTATATTTAAGAATAAAATTTAATTAAATTATTATTAGTGTATGATAAGTTTTATTGGTGTTAAAAATGATAATTAGTGAGTTAAAATATTCTTTTAATAAATTATAATTTGTTTACGAGAAATAGAATTATTAGTTTTCCATATTCTATTATAACTTATTATATTTTCTTCTTTTATTTTTCTCGACTTCTCTTCCTCTTCCTCTTCCTACTTTATTCTCCTCGAAGAGTCTTCTTTTAGGATTTTTGCAGATCACTTTCCTTGAATTTCATGTGACTTGTGTGTACCAATTTTTTCATCTCCTTTGCTGGTTAGTATGGTTTTTCTTTTTATTTGTGTTATTGTTTTTATTCTATTTTTATATTTGTATTTGAATTAGAAATATGTTTCTTTGGTCCAGTTTTATTTTTTTTAATTTTTGGTTTACGTGTTTCGAGAATTTTTTTCATATATCTTGATAAAGAATTGAAATTTTTCTACAAAACTATTAGTTATATTAAGACCTTCTTTCCTTTTTTTGACTAGAACAGAGTTGTATTGTTTTAACTCATTCATTTTATATTGATGAAGTTATGAAGTGATTAAAGACCTCTCTTGGCTCCGATTATTTTCAATATTCTATTCCGGTTCCAGAACCGAGGCATATTGGGGCGAAGCAAAAAGAGGTAGTTTTTGGTCTCGGGTGTCAACTCGAGGCCATATAACAAACTTTTCTGCCCCGTTTGTGGTTGAACCGAAGCCATATAGCCATATCAGCAGCAGCCATAATTGCAATTTTGCAAAGAGCACTGAGGGCTCTTCATTCTCTTCGCCACCACCAGCACAATATTTCCCTTGCCCACAGCATTGTTGAGCGACTCACAAAAATTCATCCTCATTGTTCCAGATTGACTTTGTAATTTACTTACCTAAACGCCACCAGAGACCAAACCACACCAATGAGGCTAGAGTAAGTGTTGGGGTTGCGCGGATAAGCTTCTGCCACACCATAATCAGTATTAGATGGGTCATCACACTCGCCGGAGGCATGTGTTTCGCCACCGCGCTTATGCCCAATTTCGAGTGTAGCTCCATCGTTGAACTGGAACCCAGCTTGTTGAGCCTGATGGCTCCTCCTTTCTTTGCTTCTTCCTCCACCTGTTTACCTCCTTTCCCTGGAAACTTCAAATCTTCAGCCCTAAATTCTCCTTCTGCTGCAGCTTCAGATCCAACTGCGTGTTGTTCGGTGGCGGAGTGCTGTTCGCGGAGAGAGGAAGAGCAGCGTTCACCGCGCTTATGCCCGATTTTGGGTGTAGCTCTGCCGTTGAACTAGAACCCAGCTTGTTGAGCTCGACGACTCCTCCTTTCTCTGCTTCTTCCTCCGCTGTTCACCTTCTTTCCCTGGAAACTTCAAATCTTCAACCTAAATTCTCCTTCTGCTGTAGCTTCAGTTACAACCGCATGCTATTCAGTGGCAGAGTGTTGTTCGCGCAGAGAGGAAGAGCAACGTTCAGTTTGGGACGCAGATGAATAGTGTTGGGTTCGCAAATATGGAACCCTAAATAAGGGATATGGCCTCGGTTCAATTAATAACCGAGGCATAAAGGGGAATAGGCCTCGATCCTCTTCCACCCGAGGCCAAAACATCTGCTGTCAGTTGAAATTTTGAAAATCTGGAAAACTCTGACACGTTATAGGTCTCGGTTGAGTGATAACTGAAGCATAAAAGTCCTTATAGGCTTCGGTTGGTTTGGGACCCGAGGCAAACAAGTTTGAAAATTTTCAAAAATGCCACCGCGCCCTTATAGGCTTCAGTTCCGCAATAACCGAGGCCTATAAGGCGATGTAAAAATGCGATCATGCACTAGTGCTTCTTCCTTTTTTTGAAAACTTCATGGATTTAAGAATGCATTGAATTCTACCAAGGAAATGACTTTTGAAATGAATATAGAACCTAAATTTCGTGAAAAAACGTAGTAGACATGTAAAGAAATAATTTGATGAAAATGTTGAGAAAGAAATTGTAAAATATCTTCAAAAATATCTAGAATTGATTACTTGTTGTGTCCTATAGATAAAGCAATTAGTACAGTTCAAAGTAGATTTGAACAATTTAAAATATATGAAGATATTTTTTGTTTTTTATTTAGTTTAAAAACTAAAGTCATTAGACTGTACATTTTTGAAATAAAAATGATAAAACCTTGAAAAAAATCTTTAAAACATGATAATTTATTGGATATTGATGGATTTGATTTATTTCCAAAATTGTAAAATATCTTCAAAAATATCTAGAATTGATTACTTTTTGTATCCTATAGATAAAGCAATTAGTACACTTCAAAGTAGATTTGAACAATTTAAAATGTATGAAGATATTTTAGTTTTTTATTTAGTTTAAAAAATTAAAGTCACTAGATTGTACATTTTTGAAACAAAATAATTAAACCTTAAAAAAATCTTTAAAACATAATAATTTATTGAATATTGATGGATTTAATTTATTTTTGAAATTAAATACCTTAAAAAAATTATAGATTTGAAAAATTGATAAACCAAATAACATTTTTATTCATATAAGAAGACTTTTTTTTCAAATCTTTTATATAACCTATGGATAATGTTAACATATTTAACTTTTTTTTATAAGGACTTTTCGGAAACGATAACTATTCAATCTGATTTGTTTCATCTGCAGAATCATCTGCAAAACAATTTATACCAATGCAAAACTCGTGTTATTTATTGTTTCATCTGCAGAATCTGTAAAACAATTCTTATCAATGCAAAACTCGTGTTATTTATTGGAAGAGTGAAAGCGACTCAATCAGGAGTAACAAATAAATCTTAATCTCCATGTAGATTTTTAAACATTTAAAAAATAATTGATTATATATTTATTTAGCCTGACTTGTAATTATTTTTTGTGTATCTTTGTTACTTGTGTTTCAGCACGTAAAGGAGTTGTGTATCTATCTGTTTATTAATATACAACTAAAACTAGTAACTCAACTATTTTTTTTAAATCTATTATAAATTACAATATGTAGTATATAATTCAGAAATATTCTTTTCCTCTCTTAACTTTTCTTCAAATATATATTCTCAATACTTATTTTATCTTTCCTTCAAATATACATTTTATATGCATTAGAAAACTGATTTTTTTTTCTTTAATCATGTCAAATTACTTTCCTTTTTTCTTTTTATCTACAATAATATATTTAACTTGGTTGAAACATTCAGTTTATAATTTTTGTATCTCTATTTGCAAAATTTTTAATAAGTTTTGAATTATCTATGATTAAAACATTCTGACATGATTTTGTGTTACATCAGAGAAAAAGGAGAGAACACATTCCAATATAATTTAAATTATTTGTTAACAAAATTAATATATAATTTATATTTAAAGGTATCAATTTATCTAGAATTTTCATCATAATATTCTACGGTAAATTTTTTTATTATTATACTTTATTTATATAAAAACAAATATTCTGCACATCTAAAATACTTGCCGTCATTATTATTACTTTTTTGTGTTGAGAATTAAAGCAATTTATTTTTTCTAACACCCTTTATAATTCAATTTGATTATTTGTTATATTTTATTAAAATTCTGCAAAACTACAACAAGTCTTATTATTATAAAGAAAAAGTAAAACTCAAAAAATGAACTTTATAATTTCCAATACATTTCAAAATCTATTCAAGTATATATATTTCTTTTTTATTTTCACATCAAATAACACTGTGGTCTATAAATACCCTACACTTATATATTATTTCTCATCATGCAACTAAAGTACTCAGAAATGTTGCTTCAAGCAGTAGCTATCCTCTTCATCACACACTCTCATTCATTGTTGTTCTGTTCCAAAAAAAGCATCATGGGAGAAGTGCACCAGGTCCTAAACCCTTGCCAATTATTGGTAACCTTCACATGCTGGGAAAACTCCCACATCGGAGCCTTCAATCTCTTGCCACAAAATATGGTCCCATAATGTCCTTAAAGCTAGGGCAGGTCCCAGCCATAGTGGTTTCTTCCCCACAAACTGCAGAACTGTTCCTCAAAACCCATGACACTGTTTTTGCCAGCAGACCCATGTTAAACACAGCAGAATAGAGAAATATATTTGTATGTACTGTCAACTCACATTTTATTAATCGGGAAAGATTGGCTTTTAAAGCCATACACAGCAGTTACAGATTTTAACTCCACTCCCACAATTTCATGCTAAATTCATGGGTGCGTGCTGACTTAGACTTCAAACCACTATCCCTAATAAATAGCATATAAATTTATTTGATCACAGAAACAGAACAGTAACTGCATAAAATAAAATATCTTCTAA
>Ga0214544_1007329_pt1 | contig 19477 bp, 16 predicted proteins | sample CNSS3metaG_FD_160074 | JGI IMG/M metagenome (GOLD analysis project Ga0214544, IMG submission 160074) | Root nodule microbial communities from cowpea collected in UCLA plant growth center, Los Angeles, California, USA - CNSS3 | ecosystem: Host-associated > Plants > Roots > Nodule | place: USA... | reverse complement strand
TATATTATATATATATATATAAAACTCAATTCAATCCAACCCATTGAGTTAGGTCAATAACATTACGATTTTGAAAAACAAAATTATTAAAAGTTGAATTTTTTAAATATCAACCTAATTAAAAATAGAACAATCTTTACGATGACTAATTCAATGTTTTAAGCAATAAATTAATTCATGATAAGTTTGTTCAAATTAATTCAAGATACATTAAAAAAAATATCATAATTTATCCATAATAGAAGTATAATAGTGAGTTCTAGGTTGGGTCTCGGGTCATTGCAAACTAAACCCATCACCCAACCCATATAAGAATTGGCATATTAAGTTGGATCAAATTTGGCCTAATCATAAATGAAAACAAACCAAATCTAATTAGGTTGGATTGGGGATGAGATCATTGAGTAACTTGAACCAATGGAACCCTTAGATAATTCTTCTCACACCAAGTCTATGCTTTCCCTCTTAATCTCTTTTCTCGCTTTATTCTTCATCTCCTTGGTTTTCTTGCTCACTTTTGCCAACAATCTCAAAGCTAAGATTATTGATCTTGAAAATCTCTTCAACATCATCTCACCAATCTTAATAACCTCAAAGCTTAAGTCGTTTTGCTCATTTGTTTCCACTTTAAAACTCTCTTGTTCTCCATCCCATTCTATTCTTTTTTCATAGCTAGTTAGTGTTTTTTAACTCCCCACCCTCATTGCAATCAAATCATGGCTCATTGCAACCTCATGATCATCAAATTTCTCCCAAATTCATTATCTTAAAGTTCTTTTTGCATTCAATCTTTAAGATCGCCACCCTTAAGCTCGTCATGATCAATATGCTTATCATGACCACTAAACTCAATGCCACTTGGATCTCATGTCAACTAGAGTTATCAAAATAAGCTTGGCTCAACAAATTGACTTAAAAAGCTTATAAAACATGTTAGGTAAAGCAAAGATGACTACATTTGGTGCAATGCATTTGGCCTGTAACCTAATTAATGAGCGTAGGTAAGACTAACTCATAGTAAGCTTATAGGTCAACCCACTTTATAAAATGATAATTATATTAAAGTAATATTACTTTTTCTTAAACTAATACAAGAATTCTAATTATATTTATTTATATTTTAAATAGTTATTATGATGCCCTTTTTTTCTCTTCTTTTCTATCTCTCTCTTCTCCTATCTCTTTCACTTTCACTTTCTCCTTGCTTTTCTTTTCTCCCTTTCTTTTTGCAATCCTTTCTCTTCATTCTTTCTAATATTTTTCCTCCATACCTCATCTCTTTCAAAATTTAATAGAACCTCATTATAACTAAGGGACTAGAGAAGATTTCTATCCATTTTCAAATAGGGTAATTTCCTATTTACTCTACAATTCTTTATCTCTATTTTTCCTTATGATTTTGATATTAATCTTTGAAAGGTTAGTTGAGAATATTGATTATCTCAACTTGGTGTAGCATATATTGAAATTTACCTTTCTCTAGGTCCATTAATTTTGGAATAATCTTATTGCTTGAATTTGGAAGTTGGTATGAAGAAAAGAATCTCACGTAAGAAAAGTTACTTATGATTTTGACATAATCGCAAGCTAGATGACTTGGATGTGAAGGTGACTAGGTCACTAGATTTTGATTTCTGTGCAAGGATTATGCTTGGTTGAAAATATGTTTGAAGGCTTGCACTTAACTATTGTTGGATTTGGTTTGGTAAATGATTGTTTAAAATGTTTTAAATTAGATATTGTTATTGATGAGTTGGTTTAGTGGCAAGATTTTGCATGTTAAGTATAAAATTTCCCTAAATGGAATTTTGAATATAGTTTAGATAAGTGCAAAGTAAATTTCTATAACCTTCTTTATGGTAGATCATGAATTTGATGTGAGTATAAATGTGTTTACTTTGAGTTAAGGGACCAAGGTTGATTTGAATGAGTAAACGATGATGTTTGGACAAATCATGATTTGGATTTGATCATTTGAATTATTTAGAGGTAGTATTATTAAAGTGCTTTTGAAAAATTCTTTGAAACTAATTGATTTTAGTGTTGAGATTGATTTTTTGAAACTTTCACTCAAGCGGAGGATGTTTGCTCAAGAAAAAATAAAAAAAGTTCCAAACCTTACTCTTGGCCTAATTTTTGTGAGTGATGTGAATTATTGTTTGATTTTTGTTTTAAGTACTGAATACCTATGTCATAAAAGAGATTGTCTTGTTTCACTGATGATCTAAATTTTTAGACTAAGTTAGTAGGTTGCGAGAAGTTGAAGAGAGAGTTATTTAATACTTTGACATATGTAGATGTGTGGTTTAGGCTGTAATGAACTTATCCTAATTTACTCTCTTAAATTAGGTTGGAAATCTTAGTCTTGGGCATTGAATAAGATCAGTGGTGGAATTTGGACAAAATTTTAGAGGGACAAATTATATTTTTTATATATAAATTATTTTTTAAATGAATTTTTTTTTGTTAAATTACTCTTTTGGTCCTTGTATTTGTGAAGTAGTGTCAAATTGGTCATCTAGTTTTTCTTTGTTTCAATTTGGTCCTTGTTTTTTTAAAAATGATTCAATTTGGTTATTATCGTCAATTTTGACCAAATAATGTTAAACTCAACGCCACTTGTCAATTTGTGCTTTTATGGATTTTTTAAATTTTCTTACATATGTCACTTCCTTGTTATGCCGCATGTCAAAATGATTCAATTTAGTCTCTATATTTGCTTTTTGTTTCAATTTAGTCTCAATTTTTGTAAAAATGAAACAAATTGAATCATTTTGACATGTGGTTCAATTGTGAAGTGACATGTGTAAAAAATTAAAAAAATTACTAAAAAAAATCATAAATTGATATGTGACGTTGACTTTAACACCATTTGGTCAAAATAATAGCAAGAACCAAATTGAATCATTTTTAAAAAATAATGACCAAATTGGGGAAAAAAACTAGAGGACCAATTGTGACACTACTTGACAAATACAATGGACCGAAAGAGTAATTAACACAAAAATTTCATTTCCTCACATCATTTTATCTATTTGAAACAAGCACACATGATAATAGAATCCACAAAATATGACAATAATATATATGAAAGTGTAACATAAAGTTTATCATCAACAATAATATATTAAATAAAGCAAAAGTTACTTTTAGTTAGAGTGTTCCTCTACACTTTTTAAATAACTTAAAATCTTCAATAATTGAATAAGAACTGAACCTTGTTGCAATATCGCTTTCAATATAGATTATCATAGTGTTTGCTAAAAAGTTGACCTTCATCTTATTTCTCAACCTATTTTTTATTATTTTCATTGCAGAAAAAGATCTTTCAGTTGTAGTTGTAGAAACTGGAAGAGTCATGATACGACGAAGTAATCTATCAATCAAGTAGTAAACTTCAGACTTTTTTGTTGTTGCCAAACATGTACATAACTCTTGCATTGTTGATAAATTCTTCAAATTTGAATCTTGACAAGCATCAATAATGAAATGTTGAAGTTGAAAATTCAAATTAATCTTCTTTTGCTCATTGAAATCCATGGGATAATATTTGTCTACAAGAGTGCTCAATTTTTTCTATTATTAACTTTCCTCCAACTTTTAAAACCTATAAAAAAACACTCAAAAAATTTAAAACATGTTGATGACAATAAACTCATTGCCAATTATAATTCAATGAAAATTAACTCAATTACCTGTAACAATGAAAATATTTGAGTTAGGCCGATCGCTTGGTTTTTTACTAAAAGGATGGCATGGTAAGCAATATGCATCATCACTTAATGGCGAATACTATAACCATGAAGCAAATAAGCTAAACCAGGTGTATTGAAATCTTCTTGGATGATCATCTTTACTGGACAACGAATAATTTTCTAGATGAATTTGATATCGACCCCATTTTCAATAAGCCCTACGTACCTCATCAATTTGATTTGGTGGGCATTGCCAAATTTGAGGACGCTTTCCCGGATCACATTTTAAAGCATTTTCAAATTCCTTATATGTAACTTTATGAACTTTAGAGAGTTGTTTTGCATTTTCTTAGTTCTTGATGCACATAAATTATAAATGAATTTGAGATGCCTATATCATCTTCGGGATGGATTAACTCTTTGTCAATTGCATTCTTATAGCTAGTAATGAATAGAAAACAATCCCTTCAAGATAGAAGGATATGGGGTGAGTATTTGGATACAAGTGTAAAATGAGTCACAAATTATTAGACATGTCAAAGTGAGCCAACCTAGCTCACACAGGTTGGCTCACCACAAGTCGGGTTGAAAATGAGTGAACCCAACCCGACTCACTTTATGGTGAGCCAAAAATTTTGCAACCCGGCTCAACCCACCACAGGCTGGTGGGTTAAGTGGGTTGGCTCACTAACCCACATAAAAAAATATTTATGTATTTATTTTTAAGTATTCAAATATTTAAATAATTTTTTAAACAATCCATGAGATGACAATCACAATAAAATCAAGAACCAATGTTTTCATCATGCTCACCACCAATATATGATGAATTATTTCTAAGAAAGTGTCCATATAGTCCAAGAAAGCATGGCTAATATTGCACATTTTTTTGTCATGTTATTCAATAAAACATTCAAACTATTCAAATATTATTGAGCAACATTCTAACATTTAAAAATATGAAATTGTGAACCTATATAATTAGAAGTAGTAAATAATTATTAAAAAAGAATTAAAAAAATATTGTAAAAAAATGTTGGTGGGTTAAGTGGATCAACCCACCCTCAACCCGGCTCGAACCTGTTTAACCCGTGGGTTAAGCGAGCCGGTTTGAGTTCAACCCACTTTTAAAAAGTTAAATTTTTCTCAACCCAACCCGGCTCGAACCCGTGGTGAGCCGGGTTGGCTCATGGGTTGTAACCCATTTTGACATCTCTACAAATTATAGTTAATTGTTCCATGGTTTGATTTTAAGTAGAAGTCATTTGTTGAAGTTAGATAAGCAATATATCAACAATGTAGAATTTTATATACATGTTTCTAGAGGAAGTGTCAAGATTTATCTTCCAAGATAAAGGTAGAGTTTTCCATTAATCTAGTGTTCGAAACGAGGTTAGTGTAAATGATACTCCTTTTTTTCTACCTTTATCACCCTTTCTCTTTCACTCTCTTCTTTCTTTTCCTTTTTCCTTCTTTCTGTACAATCCTCTCTCCTCCTTCACTAGTGCAATTTGTGCATTTTACAGCACCCTATATCCTTGGTTCTAGCACAATGAGGCATATAAAGACGTGGTGACTTTTTTGTAATATTTGAGGAAGTTTACGCCTCGGTTCTATAGACAACCGAAGCATATACATGTTTATGCCTCAGTTCTATAGACAACCGAGGCATATATGTCCCAAAATTTTTATGCTCTCCTGTTATTTTCAATTTTTAAAATTAAACATAGAGTTTTATGCCTTGGGTGGACATTTAACCGAGGTAGATAGTCTCCGTTGTTGCGTTTCGTCTCTAATTGTTGCAGAATGTGCACGTTCCCTTCTTTCACACAGGTTCCCCTCTTCCATGCAGGTTCCCTTCTTCATTGTTGTAGAACGCGTGGAGCTTAGGCGCTGCCTCTATTATCGTCGTTCATTCGTGAGTTAGAGTTTGCGTTTAATGGTAAAGTTACAACGATGGTTTGCTACTGCATCGTTCTTGTTCATGCGTGTGGCTGGTTGCAGATGTGCGACGAGAAGTATGGTGCATGAACTTATACTTGCTTCATTTTGCAGATGTTGCTCGTGTGGATGAAATGTAACAGTGGTGGTTCGTCTCAGGTGCAAACCTGCAATGGTGATTGGTGTGAGTTTCTCCGTGTGCGTGGGAGTTGTGGTTGGTGAAACATTTTTCGGTGACGCGACTACCGGCATCAATGGTGGCTCATTCACATATTGTGCTCACACTGGCTGAATATTGGTGGCCATTCAGTTTTTTATTTTTATTTTTAAGGCATATTATGCCTCGGTTGACTTCGAAACCGAGGCAGTAAGGGTTAAATATGCCTCGGTTCATAACCGAGGCATAAAGGCACTATTTTTTATCTCGGCTGGATATGTCTCGGTTCTTAAACCGAGGCCAAATGACCAAAATAATCGCGACAGAAACATTTGCCTACACTAGTGTTTCTCTTTTATATTTATCCGCTATACCTTATCTCTTATAAAATATAGTCTAACCATAGAGTAGATGAGGAATGATGGCCTTCCTCCAAGAATCTCCATGAAAACATATGAAAGAAACTCCATGAATGAGAGAACTTGCGTGGAAGCTAGGAGGGAGTATGGAAAAGTGTCTCAGTTTTGGTAAGACCAACTCTAAGGAAGGAAGCTATAGTGATTCTAAGGAAGGAAGCTAAAGTGATTCTAGAGAGAATTCCACTCTAAGATGAGCTTAAACAAGATATGTGAACCAAATTTAGTAGCATTTAATTTCTCAAATTCAAGCTAAAAATTACATTGGGTAAAGACTCTATTTATGGGACCAATTTGTCTTAAACCTAGATGAGCAAATCCTAAAAGTGTCATCTTGGAAAGCTTGGGGAGTAAGCTAGATTCCTTTCCAATGAGAGGTGGACATATGACCACTACATATGGGAATCCTTTCCACTCATGGAATGACACATGGGCACTACTCTACTCATGTGGATTGCACTAATTCCTTGCTCATCAAGTTTTAAGTCCACTCTTTGACCTTTGGTCAACTCCTTAAATTGGCGCCCCACTTAGTCAAATTTGGGCCTTAACCTAAGTTGACCAACATTCATCGTCTATTTTGGCCCATTATACAGAGCTCAAAATGAAATTCCCATACTACTTGGCCAAAAATATAAGGCCCAAAATATTATCTAATTATTTACAAAGAATCCTAGACTAGGTCTTCACATCTTCTTTAGCTCAGTTGAACATTAACTTGAGCCTGCTTAGCTTAGATGAAGCCCAATCTTCTTGGATCTTTGTAGCATTGGCTAGGGTGTTTGCCATAATCCCTTCCCTCTTAAGAAAGATTTGTCCTCAGATCTACATGTTTCTTCTTAACAACAACCATTGTTATTGGTTATGTTCTATCTTCCTACTCCTGGATCAAAGACCATTCTGCAACAAACATCAAACAGCAAGGTAAGTGCCATGTTAATAGACATCCAAAGAATGTAGACCTCAATATGCATACACCAAATGAATGATAAGGGTATTTGTTTTTAGGAGCATTTCATATAGTTATTTCTTTGTCTTGTGTTGAATACATAAAATTTTGAAGATGTTTCTTGCTTCAACACAAGGTTTATTTTTCTTTTCTCTTTGAGAGGAAGAAGCAAGATTGACCTTTTCTTTACACAAGTCTTTACCCCTTTCAATGATTAATTTTTTTCTAGGGCACTCAGAAGTCATGTGTTTTCTACCTAGGTAGAATTTTCTTTTTCTTAATTTATTTATTTTTCATTTCCACTTGAGCTTCTACCACCTAGGTTAATGTTAAAGGATTGAGCGCAATTTTTCTCTCCTAGTGTCTGAAGGTTATTTCATTGGTGAAACCATTATGCATGGATTTCTTGTCAAATTGCCAAGGCCTCCCTAATAAAATATAACAATCCTCCATAGGAATTATATCACATAACATAAAGTCTTCATACTTTCCAATGGAGAACTTGACCTTCATTTGTTGGTTCACTATCATATCTCCATCTTCATTAAGCCAAGAAACTTTATAAGGTTTGGAATGGGGTTTAACAATCAAAGCCAAGTTGTTAACCAACCAAGTACTACAAGAATTGCAACAAGACCCACTATCTACAATGAGAGAACATGCATGTGTTTTCTTGAACTTTACATCTTGTATGAAAGATGTTCACTCTTTGTTACAACTGTTGTGGACTAGGTTAATTATTTAGAATGCTTCTAATCACAAAAACGTCTGTTTCACAAGGGTAAGTATCCTCACGTTTATCCTCACATGAATTCTCACTCTCACCAGAACTCTCTTCATCTTGGCTAATATAGTTATCAATGCCCCTTAAGATCATGGTCTTTTTGGTGGACATTGTGATGCAATGTGACCTCTAACAAGTTATTTAAAACACTTAATATAACTAGTGAGAGTGTGTGATGATAACCATTCCCTTGAATTTTCTTTCTCTTTGCTTAGGGTCGTAGGGGTTTCATGTTCTTCTTTAACTTTTTCCCTACTCTTATAAATTTTCTTCTCATAAGAACTAAAGTGGTTGTTTTTAAAACTTTTCCCAAAATATTTTGCTCTACCTTTATTTAAAGTTGTCCAACTTATTTAAATCTTGTAAGGAAACAATTCCACTCGATCTCTTATTTTAAGACTCAAACAACTAAGGAACCTAGAAATTGTAGTGTCCTCATGCTCCCTAATCCCAACCCTCATCATGTGTAAGTGCATATTTTTTCTGGATTCTTCAAACTCAATGTTATTTTGATGTAGTCTTTGGAGCTTATTCATAAGCTTCTTATGTTACTAGGAGGAAATGTGTATCTTCCTAAGGGCACTCGTACGGTCATTCTAATATTGGACTTATGGAGCATCGTTGATTCTCCTCTCCTTTTCTAGATGTCGACCAATACATAGGATTGCCTTGAAAACATAGGGTAACTAAGGGCACTTTTCTCCCCTCACTTACTTGGTGACAAGCAAAAAGTTGTTCCACCTTCATTTCCCAATCAAGATGTATTTCCACATCTTCTTTTCCATGGAAGTAATGAAGGTTTATACTATTCTCTCTTGGAGGTTCCCTGTGGAATTCTCTTCTACGTCTTATATGTAGTGGAGGAGGAGGTTGATAATAAGTGCCTAGCATTCTCCTATGCTCCTCATTATGTGTGGCAAGCATAGGAATCTCATAGCTTTTTTTAGAGTAGCTCCCACTCCTCAATTCTTCTTGTATTTTGACTTGTTTTTTTGTTGAGACGCCTAAGCTCTTCTTCCAAAGTGGAAAGATATTGATCTTTCTATTCTATCTTTTTCTTTTAAAAGAGTTTGTTGCCTTTTCCAAATTTTTAGTGATATTTTAGTTCTTTGGCCAAATGATTTAAACTTGGTGGGGTCTCATTGCTATAATCACTACCAATTTGAAAGGAAGATGACTTAGACATCTTAGATTTTTTTTTATAGAACACAAAGACTTTGGTGTTTAAAAGAAACTTAAAAGAAGAAGTAATTACCAAGTTATTTGAGTTCTCCTCCAGGATAGAGAGGTGAATTACTCAGATTACTTAAGTATCAAGTCTTTTCTAGCCAAAGGACCTTATTACTCTTACACAAGTTTTCTTAATTGAAATTATGTCAAAGAATAAGTTGGCACACACTAAAAAAAAAGCAAAAGCAAAACTAAAACAAGCTAAACCTAAAACAATTAAAATAAACAATACGGTAAAATTGGAAGGCACTTAGAACCTTCAAAATTTTACAACGAAAAGCGATTTTACTATACCAAAAAGAGGTTCTAATTAGGAGATGAGATTGAGTACGAAAGACTCCCCCAAGACACGTAATTAGGGCGTGGATTACAAGAGAAAAAAAAATTCAATTTTACAACTCAATAGAAATACAATCAAAATGCACAAAATGTAAACTGCTTCATGTCACTTTCTCCTTTTGGGTTGCGGTTTTTGATCGTCACTAAGTGTTTCACTCTTGCCTTCCTCTTGTTTATTTCACCAAAGAGAAGTATCCTTCAAGGATAGATACCCTTCTTCTTAGGATTCTACCTTAAGAAAGTTAGTTCACCTCCAAAAGGAAAACTACACAAAATATGATAACCAAACCAAAAAGAGGCCAAGAAATAATGCAAGAAAAGCACAAAATTAAGGATGCAAAACTCAAGGAGAGTAAAACCATGACGTGCGCAAAGATAGCCAAAGAAAAAAAATATTAAGGTATAGAAAAAAAGTAAGCACACCAAAATGAACGCCTAAATAAAGATTTTAGAGTAGATGAAGAAAACAAAAAAAAAATACTAGAAGAGAAATTCAGTACTTCTTGTCGCACTAACTTATGAAGAATGGCTTGTAATAGTGATTATATTACTAAATGTACTAGACATATGATGACCAAATTTTTTTAATTTCTTTTTTTACATTAATTATTATTTTCTATATTATACTAAAAAAAATTAACACAAAATTTCACAATAACATATAATTAAAATATTCACATATACATATATTTATATATCTTACAGTACTGTATGTATCTTAAATTTACATCATTTGGTACATATTATATTTTCTACACTAGAAGAGGAAGGAATATTATTTATTTATAGTTTCCCCTCGTAGGTTAACGTTTAATCATGTGAAGGAAAAAGGTTATGAATAGCATTCACTTGGACTAATTAGGGTAAATAAAAAGTGACTCCAATTTGTCCTTCCAAGATAATCGGTGTCTTTGGAGCATTTAGGATTGTGATAGTATAATTTTCAGTTCCTTGAAACGTTACCGAATTATTTACCGCATTAGTTTGTCATACGTTTCCCAGAAAGATTGGTACTATATCGGTAAGAATGAGTCGGGCATGTTAGGGGTTGTCAACACCTAATTTTGTCCGGATACATAAAATTAATTTGCAAAAATTAAAAAAAAATAATAATATATAATAATAATAATGAATAATAAGGTTGTAAAACGTTTCTCTTTTAAATTTTGTTTTAGTCATACTTTTTTTAATTTCTACATTATTCACATTCTCTTTCTATTCTTTATTTTTTTATTTTTATTACATATGTTTTTGTTTCTTTTATCTCCTTTTTACTTTCTTTTATTTTATTGATTTTTTATTTTACTTTATATTCTTTTTCTTTCTTTTCTTTTCTTTTTAATTTTATTTTTTTTAATTTTTTTTAATCTTATCTTTTCTTATTTTATTTCCTTTGATCATTTTCGTTTTTGTGTTTTTGTAAATATTGTATTAAAAAAATTTATTAAAATGAAAAAAAGAGGGTGAAAATTTGAAGTCAACTTTGGCTGTTCCACCTCCGTTCCATCTCTGCTGACCTTTCCACTCTCATGCAAAGATTTTTTTTGATCTTCCCACGTTACTCTGCTCTTGAGGTTTCGACACTCAAAAGGAAATCGTGGGCAAGTGTATCACGGCTGCACCAATGACAGGCATGGCAGCGGACAACAGACGTAGCTACACTGATAGGGTGGCTGGGAGGCATCCTGGCTTATGCTTTTGGTCATCTCAGAACGTTGTGCAGAGTATGATGAAAGGGGAAACTGGCATGGTAATATCAAGGGAGGAAAGCCATTTGAAAAGGAGGAGACTCCCTGGAGAAAGAAGACGATTTCACAATATCACAAACAAGGAGAGGAACGCAACAAAAAAAGGAAAGTTTGAGGAGATCAGATTTGGGAGAACAAAAAGCAAACCACAGTGAAAGGAGGAACACGAGTGAAGAAGCATCAAGAGGTAAGTAACATTGCCGTGAATATGAACTGGAATGTGTGCGACTGGTTAAATATGCGAATATGATGTTCTGTTGTGCTGTGTTCTTTTGTGCTGTGTTCTTTTGCTTCACGCGCATCTGCATGTAAAAAGCCGTTGTGATGTTGTGATCTCCATTTACAATGTGCCTATGCCATCTAAACAAAAACAACAAAACAAAAAAATCAAAATCCAATCACAGCGACTAACACCAAATATCGCGTAATGCATTCAGTCCTTCTTCACCATGTCTGCCTGTACATACATAAACATGACCAGCTTTATCTTCTAACCCACCACAGTCACTTCCCAACCGAACTTCATAGCCACATATTACCTCCATTTATCCCTGTAGTCTCCATTCCCCAAAGTCAGCCAACAACACACGAGCTTCCATCACCCCTATATTCCCGACCATTTGTCCATTCACCAATTCCCCCACTGTTACATACTCCACACTCATATTCCACCTGAAAAGAAAAAAAACACACTTGAAAATACAAAGTCCAGACACTGCAATCATCATCACCGACGCGCAATCTCCCACCATCTGTTAATTTTTGTTCTTTCTCATCTTCATCTTATACCCGCATAAAAAGCCAAAATAACAGAGAACCCAAACCCCAATTCCAGTGCCAAACATTCAAGTCTCACCTTCACCAGTCACACGCATTCAACCCAAACAGAGAAACAGAGAAGAGTGGGCATCGCCGGCGGCGTCGCCGCCGGCGGGTTGGAGCTCTAAGCAGAGGAGCGTGGTCGCGTGATGGTTGCGGACCCAATCGCAGTGGCTGGCACGGCGGTGACGAGCCACAGAGTCCTCGCGTGCCTCTCTCTGCTGCGGAAGAGGATGGGGGCGAAGGGGGCGCTGGCGTGGACGTCGGCGGCGGCTGGAACCGCTGACGGCGGCCTCCGGTAGGCGAGACCTCGAAGCCATGAAGGGGGTGAGCGCAGCCCCGTCTCGCACGCGTTGGAGAAGGAAGAAGAAGGAGATGCGTGGTCATCGGCGTTTTTTTGGTGGTGGACATCGTTGTCAACGGCGTCGTCACCGGCGTCCCTGGTGCGGCGAGGCGGAGACGGAAATGGCGTGCTGGTGATGGTGGCGAGTGGGCGCTGGCGCGGGTCTTGGTGCCGTCGAGAGAGAGATAGAGAGAGGGCTTGCCTCTTGATCCCTACTAGGGTTTAGGTTAATCACATTCTAGCCCACTTTCACTCCTTGCACCACCATTTTTCGACACTTTCACCCTCCTGTGTGTTAAAATTGGGTCTGCGTGGTTTTTTCTCGCGCACCCCCAATTTTTTCTACACACCCACGAGACTTTGGGGCTGAGCACTTTTGCTCCACGCACCCCCTTTTCAATCTCCGCACCCCTCCTAGTTGATGTTTTGGGCCTGTTTCATTGTTCTTCATACACCCCCGTTTTATTTACCCGCACCCCTATCTCTTATTTTTGTTGAGTTTGTTTGTTTCCACGCGCACCACCACGTTTGCTGACCCCACCCCCTTTGCATGTTCTATTGTATTTTTGGGCATGTTTTATATTTCACTTGTCACACCCCTTTTTACTGTACACACCTGATTTAACTTCATGCACCTCCCATGTTATTCATGCACCATCCTTTTTAAATAATTTCATCCTTTTTATTTATTTACCTTCTTTTTATTTTTATTTATTTATTTTATTTATTTATTTATTTTTATTATTTTTAAAAATAAATAAGTATATTTGAAAATTATAAAAAATTGCAAAAAATCGAAAAAAATCAAGAAAAGTAAAAACGTTCTCTTTCACTTCATTGTGTCTGTCCGGTCGCTCGCACCGTGTGACACTTAACGCAAAAAAATAGTAGTTTTCTTTTCCTTTTAGTGTCTGTCCGGCCGCTCGCGTCGTGTGACAAATATTTTCAAGTAATTCAAAAATACAAAAAAAAAATACAAAATTTTCAAAATATAAAAACATCAACATTTTCAAACAAAAGTCTTTTTAAGAACTACGTGATCCTTGATTCTCCCATGTGAGATACGTAGGAGCAAGACCAGTCCTTGTCAGGTTCACCTCCAAAAAATCAAATCATTTTCTTAATAGTTTTCCAAATATCTTTTTAAAGAAATACGTAACTCTGATTTCTCATTTATAATGAGAATACGTAGGACCAAGGTCAATCCTTGTCGGGCCCAAACAAATAAAAAAAAATATTTTTGTTTCTTTTTTATTATTTTTGGGGAAATCAATATTTTGAAAACCACATCAACTTTGCATTTTTAATTAAAGGTACCGTCCTCGGGCGGACGCGGTAGGGTGCTAACACCTTCCTTACGCGTAACCGACTCCCGGATCCAAAATCTGGTTTTTCGCAGACTTGTTTTATTTTTATGGTTTTCCATAGTTTTCCAGAATAACTATGGTGGCGACTCCAAATCTCTTTTAAACCCGTTTTCTTTTTTGGTTCGTTGTCCCGTCGCGATTCCGATTGCGACAGTAAGGAAGTTAGGATTTTTGCTAAATCTGTGATTTTTCGTGATTGCTTGATGATATTGCATGATTTGATTGGATGACATGCTATTGTGAGTTTATGAGATGTTATTGTGTTGGTTTGGTGGTATTGTTGGACTGTTGCACGAGAGACAGTGGTGGGCACTGGTTTTCTCACCCAAGCGAGCATGTCTCGCCTAGGCGAGATCAACAGAGGCTCACCCAAGTTACTTTACGCGCGTAGTCGCTCAGGTGACCTACGCTGTTTTGAGTGAGCATGTGTCTCGCTCAGGCGAGAGGGGTCTCGCCTAAGCGAGATCCCGCGTAAGTTTACTGTTCCCCTTTTTGAGCCCTTGCCTAGGCGAAGGGGGCTCGCCTGAGCGAGACCCTTCAGCCTGAGCGAGGAATTGGACGAGAGCAGTGTGATGTTTGATCGTTTCCTTGAATCTTGAATGGTTAATACTTGCTTGGATTTAAGTATTGTGTTAAAAGCATGAGACAAATGATTATGCATGAGTAATGTGACTCATGATTTGTGAATGATGGGTTTAGTATGAACTTAGCATGTGATTTTAATGAGATGGTTGGTATTAAAGTGGCATGGTAATGAGATGAGTTGGAATTCTATATTCATGGATGGAGTATGATGAATTGGTATGGGTTGATCTGGAACATGAAAGGGATTGGTTATAAAGGTTGATATAATGTATATATATATATATATATATGCACGATAGGTCTTTCTTGATTGATTGAACATGATTGGTCGATGGTCAGTGCGTAAATCCTTGAGATCTCTAAGTGAGATTTCAGGGTCGTGCTTCAGTGGTCGGGACGTAATTCCATGGCCCCTGTTAGTGGGTGTCTATGGTAGTTCCCCATCTATATAATTTGGTAAGGATTCAAGGTAAGGATTGTATCCTGACACTCTAAGGAGTCAGTTAGTCTCACTTAGAGCGGATTGACTCTTGTGGTGAGAATAGCAGGAGGCCTGAAACTCATTAAGGGCTAATCTTGTGTGTGGGGGATTGATTCATTGTAACACTTGTAACACATAGCTTGGGGGTGAGCAGAGGTATCCACCACAAGTGCAAGCATCCGCTGAATCCGACCAGATTATATGTATCTGGATGAGTCGAGTCGAGTCTTAGTGTATTAGGTTGAAAGTCATAACATGCTTGGATGTTGTATGTATACTTGATTGCGAAAGTGTATCTAATTGCATGATGAAATTATTTTGTGCTCTAGCTTACCCTACTATTTGTTGTTGTATGTTCTGTGGTGTGGTCTTTTCCTTTTCAATGATTATCAACTTGTTGATGTGAGCAGAGGTGAGAACTCCCCGTAATCATCAGGGTGATGGAGGTTCCGCTGCATAGTCTGCTTGGATTGGATATATTCTTTTTGGGCTTTCTTTCTGGGCTATGGCCCATGTATTAGTTTGCTTTTTAATTTCCTTTTAGTTACTATTGAATGCTGTAACTGGTTTAATTTTGGCATCGTGGTGTGCCTAGGATTTTGTAGGGGTTGTGTTTAAGACCCCAAGACTGCGCTGTTGTACTATCTGTGTGTAACGTTTCCTTTAATTATGTTTATTAATTAAATGGGACGTTACAAAGGTTAATTAAAAAATATATATATTCAGTTATAAATAAGCACTTTAGTATTGACTTTCAACTGTTAGTTCAACACTCGACCGACTAAGTTAATAAATGAAAACAATATTCAATTTTAAATATTTGTAAAAATTGTTGTATGTGTTAGTCTTGATTTAAAGGAAGTAGATAGGTATATTAGTCCCAACTCGTAATCTGAGAAATATTTTAAATAATTAGGAAAATAATTAGGAGGATGATTTTGAGGGTGACTTATTATGATTGATTAAATAAATGTTGAACTTGTACAACAACTTATAATATATATATATATATATATATTAATTATGATTTGAATATTAATTAGTTATGACCAATCTTTTATTTTGTAGACAAACTTTCAGTTTGAGACTTCCAATTTCATAAGGAGTAAGATCATGTCATCAGTAGCCTTAAAATGGAGACAATTCAAGACAAATTTGATTGGCTTTTACATCTTTGGAAAATATAAAGACAAAAACCCTTGTGAAAAATATGACATAGACGAGGAGACATGACAATTATTTGTTCAGAGTCGATTGGATCCTTCTTGGCAAGTTTATTTTTTGTTGACATTACACTTTGCTAAACTCATAGTGCCATTTAATGTTTATGAATATTATTCTTTAACAGGAAAAGAGAAAGAAAGCTCAAGTTATCCAATAAAAGAATGCTACTCCCCACAAACTTTCTCGAGGAGGGTATGACTTATTGGAAAAGAAAAGTTAAAGAAACAAATGGAGATATCTTTTGGTGAAGAAGTTCTTTCTCCTCCATCTCCTCCTAGCTGACACGAGAAATGGAATATGGTTTCTACAAAAGTAGGAGGACAAATGACATTTGAGAAATCACCGATGATTGCTTAACGAAATGTAAGTTACTATAGAGATGATGGAGCAATTAATTATTTATTCCAATTTGTATCATGAGTAACAATGTATTCTTTCTTACAGGATGAACTTGTAGAACAAAGTTCACAATGTAGTTTTGTCTCTTAGGGTCTTCGTGACATATTGACCACTACTATTGATACCGAAGAGCACCCTGTGCGTACCACTACTTTTGGTGTGGGCGTGAGACAATATTTTGGATCATGTCCGCAACCCAACACTTCTAGGACACCTATGACTTAGGAGATGATGGAGCAATTCGCTTATTTGTTCGGCAAATAAGGAGACAAGTTATCGAAGATTTAAGGCGCAAGTGGGAGCAATGATGGGAGTCCATGTCCCCCCACCATAATGTGATACATCCAGATCAAATGAATCCTCGTAGCACCAAAGATAGTTATGATGTAGCAGATGAAGGTGATGACATAGAGACTGATATCTCCTATCGCTCTAAATTGTTTGTTGGAGGTGTTCCTCGTTTTCTAGCCATTGGGAGAGTTTATCCAGGTGGGTCCACCATGCACACTGTGCCAATGTCCGATGATTTGGTTAGAGTAGTGGTTGAAGAAATTAGAGATGCCACTACTCCAATACCAGTAGTGGGAGACGCACTTAGAACATTTATCTCATGGCCGAAATAATTAATTAAGTCTATTTCAACAAAGAAGGTATGCTTTTCTTAATTACATTATTACATAACTTTTAACTCACATCATATTTAAGTTTGTTAGTATGTTTTGTAAAACCTTAGGATTAGGAAAAAGTTCCCAGTTGCATCTCATTCAAGCCTTGAGCCCGAGGATGAGTCGGAGCACGAACCACAACCTAACCTGAATGTTAATCCAATTCAGGGGTTGATTGTGGCTTCGTCTGATTTGTATCAATCACCTTGTGCCATTCCTTAGGATGCAATAATCTTTGGAGTTGACAATGGTGATATACCTTTGTATATTAACATATTCGATTTGTTTGAAATATTCCAAGGTAATTAGATGTTGAACATTGCAGTCATTAAACTTTGGATGATGTGAGTACACTTTAAATGTAAATTTTGCATTAAATTATATTTTGTGAAATCAACCTAAACCTTGTGAATTTTATGAATGCATGTATCTAAATGAATTATTTGTCAAAGCGGGGAACAATAATATTTATGGTTTCCTTGAGCCTCAAATTATAGAAAAGTCTGGGAATAGATCAATGCACACTCAAACTTGTATTCAACGGTGGATACATGCATCCAAGAAAAGGATTTACATCGTCCCTTATATTCATGGGTAAGTTGAACTCTCTCACTTTGTTATTATCTAACTAATTTCATATCAGTAACTAAAATTCTTATTTAATAGGTCTCTTTGACAGTTGATTATTATTTGCCCGATAGATCGTATTGTTGTATGGTTTTGTTCATTGCACAACAAGCCAAGCAAATAAATGAAAACTTTAATACAAAGGTATGTGTTAATTACAATAGTAATGTGTTTTATCATGATTATATTGTAAATTACTAATGACTTTTCTTTTTAGTGTTGTTAACGTCAATGATGTCTTTGATGGTAAATCCACTACATCTTCATCCCATCTTGATTGGATTTGTCCTAAGGTATGTAGTCTGCATTAAATCTATATATTATGAACTAAACTCTCTTAATTCTTCATATATTAATTACATAAATTTCATATATTAGTGCAATAGGCACGTTGAAGCTTTGAGTGTGGATACTACGTTATGTATTGGATGTGGACCATAGCTCGTGCTACTATTGTTGATTCATGAGCCAATGTAAGAGTTTCTTCAATTATTGATGTTTAACTTTGCTTCCTATGATATACCATAATTAATATATATTCCATATTTCAGGTTTTTGAGGCTGTCGAACCATTGGGAAAAGATAAACTTGAAGAAATTCGTATGAAATTGGTAAGATATTTTTTGAGGCAAAAAATTAATTTTCATAATCATTAGGAATGTTTTATTTGGATGTTTAAGTTGTAGCCTTAACATTTAGCCTAATAGTTTTGATAGACTTTAGTACTTTATTGCATTGTAGTAAGTATCGTACGATTCACGATACGAATCGTACGATACGATACGATACACCCCCTCCACGATACGAATCGTTCGATGTATCATTTTTACTCCCGAATCGTAAACGTATCGTACGATACAAGTGCGAATCGTAAGAATCATGATTCGATTCGCGATACAAAATTACGCCCAAATTAAAACCCTAAATTTTTTCCCCTGCCAATTTACCCCCAATTTAAAACCCTAAATTTTCCCCCCTTTATTTTATTCACATTGAAACTCTCTCTCTTCCAAACATATTAACATTAACGAACTCGACCTCTCGACTCTCGTTCTCGACCTCGACTTTCGACCTTTGCTTGTACTGTGGTGGTGATGAGGTGGTGCTGTGGTGGTCGCACGGTGGTCGCACGGTGGTCGTGCGGTGGTGGTTGCGTTTCGTCTCGCGAACGCATCTTTTCGTCTTCTGTTCGTGTGTGCGGTGGACCTGTGGTGGTCGCGCGGTGGTCGCGCGGTGGTCGCGCGGTGGTCGTGCCGTCGTCGCGCGGTGGTGGTTGCGTTTCGTCTCGCGAACGCCTCTTTTCGTCTTCTGTTCGTGTGTGTGGTGGTTCTGTGGTGGTCGCGTAGTGGTTCTGTGGTGGTCGCGCGGTGTTTCTGGTGGTCGCGCGGTGGTCACTCGGTGGTTGCATTTTTTTGTCGCGAACTACTCTGTTCATCTTCTGTTTGTGTGTGCGGTGCTTTTGTGGTGGTTGCGCAGTGGTTCTGTGGTGGTGCGGGGTTCTGGGCAGGGAGGTTGTTTTCACATTTCTGGGTAGGGAATTTTTCATCTGTGCAGCTGCTGAACTTCAAACATGAGTAAGTAGAAAAGGGAGGTCGACATTACTTGGAATTACTGTGACAGTGTTCCACCAAATAGGCTACAGGTTAAATGCAAGTTTTGTTCTCACACTTGTTGGGGTGGTATAGCAAGAATGAAACAACACCTTGCT
>Ga0214544_1007327_pt1 | contig 19477 bp, 13 predicted proteins | sample CNSS3metaG_FD_160074 | JGI IMG/M metagenome (GOLD analysis project Ga0214544, IMG submission 160074) | Root nodule microbial communities from cowpea collected in UCLA plant growth center, Los Angeles, California, USA - CNSS3 | ecosystem: Host-associated > Plants > Roots > Nodule | place: USA... | reverse complement strand
AGGAAATCATTAATGGTAATATTATTAACAATCCCTTCAAATTTATCCAACGAAATATTTTGTTCAACATGAGCCCCACTCAGTATTTTCATTAGCAACTTTCGGTGAGCTGTCGAATGCATGAGCAGTTCCAAAAGCGAAATACGAGCTGGCATACGATTCAACTGCTCCACCACCTTGTATTCGCTTTGTTGTATGAATTTCAAAAATTCACCGGCCTCTTCATCTGATATTTCTTTTTGTTTATCTTTTCTACATTCTTCCTCATCTTGTATCGTCTTTTCTCTTAATATCTCTTTTGCTTTTTCAATTCCATCATTTACCTTACTTCTATGGCATGCTTCCTTCCTTAGATCTGGTGGTGTAAAGAAACGACCACTCCTTGTTATCCCACCAAGACCTGATATATTTTCAACATTTGGACCTTCATGCACAGAAGTGTTTTCAACTTGTTGTCCCTCACCTAATTCATGTACTCCATACTTCCATGGAACAGCTCTATCACTTTCATAAGGAAAAGAGGTGGGTGTTTTTATCACTATGGATTGCCTTCCTTGTTCCATGAAAGCAGGGGCAGATCTAGTGAAATGAATCACTAAAGGTTCTAGCGTGGTTAAATTGGATTGTTCATCAGTTTGGGCCAATACCTCCTCATCTTTCTTTCCATAAAAAACTTGCAGGAAATGCTTATCAACTAGATTTTGCAACTCTAGCTTGAACTCCACGCAATCATTAATAGAATGTTTGGCACCCGGATGGAATGCACATGCATTACTCAGATCATATTCACCTTTTACTAGCCCCCTTTCTAATAGTGCTTCAAGAATGAATTTCATAGAGCTCCGAATTTCACTCACTTTTCTTACCAACCTTTTCTCCCTGACCTCAATAGCATTTGTTGAAGTCTTCTCATGCCCCGACAAAGGGTTATTTTCAATATTGGGTTTATCTTCTTTGAATGTCAACCACCCTGCATCAATCAAAGATTGTACCTTATATTTGAGAGGAAAACACCTTTCTGTCGAATGCCCCTTTACCCCTCCATGGTAGTCACATGTAGCATCTGGATCATAACTCTTGGAAAAAGGAGGTTGTTGTGGCTTCATTGGGCAAATTGCAACAAAAGATTTACGAAGAAGCATCGGTAACAACTCTGTGTATGTCATAGGAATAGGAGTAAAATGAATAAACTTCCTCTCCCTTCTTGTATTAGTACTTTGACCTGGGTTCTCACTCTCACTAGCAGTCGCATTCTGAGGTTGCAACTGATTGTTTGAAGCAGGCTGTATTTGGTAATTAACAGGTGCACGGTTATCCCATGCGGATGCGGCATGAACTTCAACTTCTTTTTTCTTACTTTGATTGAAACCTGGTTTTTTGGTATTTGCAGCCGCGGGCGGGCCATATGCAATTTTACCATTTTTTATCCCAGTCTCAATCCTTTCACCAATGATGATGATGTCCGCAAAATTAGAAGATATATTCCAATTCCCAATCATATGCTCATAAAATGGCGGTTGTAATGTATTCACAAACATTGTAACCATCTCCTTATCATATAGTGGTGGCTCAACCTGGGCAGCTATCTCTCTCCAACGCTGGGCATACTCTTTGAAAGTTTCATTTTTCTTCATTGTCATGTTTTGCAATTGTATTCTGTCTGGTGCTGTATCCATATTAAATTTATATTGCTTTATGAAAGCATCAGCTAGATCCACCCAAGAATGAATATGAGTCGGCTCAAGATGCATGTACCAATTCAACGCTGCCCCAGCTAGGCTATCTTGGAAAAAGTGGATAAACAATTTCTCATCATGAGTATGACCAGCCATCTTTCGACAGTACATTGTTATATGGCTTTTTGGACACGTAGTCCCCCTATATTTCTCGAACTCAGGCACTTTGAACTTAGGGGGTATCACCACGTCAGGGACCAAAGATAAGCCTACAGCATCACCGAATCCATAACTTTTATTCCCTTCAATAGCCCGTAGTCTTTCCTCCAATATCTCTAACTTTCCCTTGTTATTCTCAGTCGATGAAATCACTTGAGCTAGTGTCTTTTCTTGTAAACCCACACCTACAGTCGAAACATGTGGTGGAATCGATACATTAGGATCTGTGTAGGTTGTGATTCCAACCACACTTTCTCCTGGGCGTACCTGGTTCCTAAAATCAACCATCCCAGTTGACACTTGGAACTGCTCATTAGGTAATGAAACAAGTATGCTTGTATTACCACCAGAGAACGGAATCTTAACTTGCTCTACATACTCTGCCATTGGAGGTGTGTAACCCGGGGGTAAGCCATAAGGTGGAAAAGCTTGAGATGATGTCCCTTGACTCATAAGATGATGTGATGGGCAAACCGGAGGTCCACTTGATACATGAGGATGAAAGCCTGGAGGGTAGGAAGTACCACCGTCAACTGCTGAACTTTCTCCTGAACTCTTCATAGTCCTCAATGCCTCCAAGATCTGACCCATTTGATCCTTTATTTGGCTGATTTCACCCTTCACTTGGCTAATTTCTTCCTTTACTTCCTCGTGTGCATTTTCCCAATCCTCCATTGTTTTGGAATTTGCCCGAGTTCTATAAAGGTGTCTCAGAAACTTTGCCGTATTCATTTACTGTCACTCTTCTGTTTAATTTCAAATGAAATGAGAAGTGCAAAAAAGGAAAAGAAAAGACAAAATGCAAATGCAAACATTCTAGCTAGAAATTATAAAGCTGTGCGAATAATACTGCGAGTAATAATGGAAATTAACGCGGAATAAAGTAGTCGATTCAAACAAAAATCCACAATGTTCAGAAGTTCATAACAATGAAAAAGAAAGAAAGCATAAACATCAACTGCGAGCTCTAGCCACTATATTCTTCATTTCCCCTACTAGCTCTCTACAGTAACCGAGGAAATCTTCGATTGCTTTTGGTGGATTGAATATAGGCATTGCAATCTCAGCATCAGTTAACATCCTGGGTACATCTTCAATTGCTCCGTTAGCTATAGCTGCTAACTTTGAAAAACATCCTCTCCAATACTCTACAGTTCCTTTTAACTCAGCACATTCAGTTATCAATCTCTGATTTTCCTCCTCCGACTCTGCCCGATACCAACTCTCCTCAGCCACTTTTGCTTCATAAGCCGATACTGTATCCTTCATCTGTCTCTCAAACTCTCTGTTCCTGTACTGTATGTCATTTTCTAACTCTGCTTTATACCACCGCTCTTCTTCTAGCTTTGCCTCATAAGCTGTTGTCATTTTTTCTGTCTGTTGCTCCATCTCCTTAATCCTAACCTGTGCATTTCGCAGCTTGTTTAATGCCTCCCTTTTGTCTCTCGCCAATTCTTCACATAATGTAATTTTCTCACGTTCAGACAATGCCACTGCTTTCTTCTATTTGCCTCTCAAAGCTAACTCTTTGTTAGCTGCCTCGAGATCTTGTTGTACTCTGAAGTGATGGTTTCTTTCCTCTCTCTGCTTCTTTATTAATACATCACAAGTTTTGATCATGGCTTCATTATCATTTTTGAGATCTATATATTCATGGTGAGCTTTCTGAAGATCATTAACAAGCTTAACATTTTTCTGCTTCATCTTTTCTATTTCTTCCTTAAGGGTTTTGACTTCCTCACTCTCCATATCTTGTTGTTCTGGCATGAAGGAAACTGGTTTGAACGGTAGCTTCACCACTTTAACCCTATGCATTACCCATTGCTGATAAGACATCTTCTCATTTACTACCCATGGCCTAGAGTCTTTTCCTGCACGCACCATACTGCCCCAAGCACTTATAATTCGCCGGAGTAAATCATTAGAGGTCCCTTCTTCATAGCAATTCCACACTGCAACTAAAGATTCTGGATTTGGTGCACCCCGTATAGGATATCCAAATTGTCTTTGTGCTAATATCGGATTATAATTAACACAATATTTGGTTCTTATAAGAGGTACATTTGGGTACTCCCCACAGTGTATGATATGTGATCTCTGCTGCCAGGATACCTCTTGTTTGATCATTCCATTATGTAGTTGGAAAACACGCCCATTCTTGCGCTCCTTTAGCTGTTGGCTTGTAATTTTGACTAATATGAGTAATAAACCATTTATATAATACTGGAAGCAACATGACAACTTCTTCTTCTTAGATTAATAACACATATTCAAATTTCCATAAACATCAGCTAAAATTGTTGTGATTGGGTTTTCTGCATTGATCTTATATGCTATGAAAATATTGATGGCTGAGAGATCAACAAAGTTATCGATGCTTGGAAAAATCATGACACCATAAAGAACGAGCGCTAGTACATCCATGAAGGTTTCCCCCATGTCTTTATCATCCAATTGGCGTAGATGGTTCCCTTCTTAATCATTTTGCCTTCTAACTCTGCAGGGTGTATCTTCAAGATTCTTGCTAGTGTTGAAACAGATGATTTTGCATTGTATGCTTGTAAGGAATCTTGCCTTCTAATGGTAGATCTAGAATATCCCCAAATTCCTCTACTGTCGACACTAATTGAAAATCCTTGAAGGTGAAGCATCGGAGCGGCGGATCATAGTATTGGACCAAAGCAGTAACAGCTGGAACCTGAGTATCAATCTTTAGAGGATTCAGTAAATTCCCATACTTCCTTCGAAAATTGTTCCTATGGATAGTCTTCATCTTCCCCACCAACTCTCGAAGATAAGTCAAGTTTCCTTCCTTTGCTCTAATTAACTTCTTCTTTTTTAGTGACTCTGAACCAGAATGCTCTCCAACTCCATATTCCCTATTAATTTCCATTTCTTCTCCAAGAAAATTACAGACTACATGATGCTATGAATAATTTACATAACTTGTTACAACACAAAGAAAAGAACACAAACCAAGAAATACAAAATAATAATAATAATAATAAAATAAATAAAATAAAATAAAATAAACAGAGAAGGAATTATAGGAATACACATCTCCCTTTCGTGCCTTATAAGGTTCAAGCACATCATAGGATTAAGGTATGTATATGTGCTCACCAGGATAGTCTCCTATGTCCTAAGGATAAAAAGTCACTAGAGTTATGGCCCACTTCACGACATTTCTCACAACAGTTGGTAAACAACACGATGTGAGGGTATCAAATGAAGCAAACAGACTCTAGTTGGGGTTCTCACAATGACCACTTGGGAAGTACATCCACTATGGCACTGCTACACAATCCCCTTCTAATTCTAAGCTACTCAAACCCGGGTATAGGCCCGCACTCATGTCATGTACAAAATATAAGGTGAGTGTGTGAAGGGAGAAAAAAAATGCAAACCTAAACCCCCACCTGCAAAAGAGATCCATACAAAAACATATTTTCTACCCTAAGGTTCAATATCCATAAATATGGCATACACCAACAGGAATATATACATAAATCGAGAAAGGGAAAAACAAAACATCTAAATTTAACACATCGCTTTCGCATATTCGATAAAATAGGCTTGACTCTCTAGCGTCCCCAGTGAAGTCGCCATCTGTCGCAACCTAAATCACGACGGGACGACGAACTAAAAATAATGTAAATTGGAAAATGAGATTAGAAGTCTCCACCATAGTTTATTCTGGCAAACTATGGAAAACCTTAAAAATACAATAAAGTCTACGAAAACCAAATTTAGGGTCCGGGAGTCGGTTACGTGTAAGGAAGGTATTAGCAGCCTACAACACCCACCCAAAAGTGATACCTTTAATTAAATTTGCAAAAGGGATGTGTTTATTTTAAATGTTTATTTTTCCCATAAAGTAAGAACATATATTGAACAAATATATTTTTGAGTAAAAAAGGACCCGACAAGGATTAACCTTGGTCCTACGTATTCTCATAAAAATGAGAAATTAGGGCTACGTAGTTCTTTATAAAATTGTTTGATTAAATGATTTAATTTTTCAAAAGTTGTCTTTTGACATATTTGAAAATGAATGTCGTGTGACGTGAGCGGTCGATTAGACATCAAACACCTTTTTATAACTTATTTATTGATAAGAAAGAGAGTGTCATGTGATGCGAACGGTCAATTAGACACCAAAAATAATTTTTAATATTTTTGCATTTTAAAAGAAAATGTCGTACGACACGAGCGGCCGATTAGACACCAAAATATTTTTTATATTTTTACATTTTTAAAAGAAGTGTCATGTGACGCGAATGGTCAAATAAATAAACAAAATCAAATATTAAAAGCAGGGGTGCATAAACTGAAATCTGGAGGTGCGTGAAGAAACAACTTAAATATGCTAACCTTAATTAAAACAGAGGTGGTGCGTGAATGAATTATAGTGGTGCATGAAGTAAAAACTTAAACCTGCTAACTTTAATAAAAGAAGAGGGGGTGCGTGAATGAACTATGGTAGTGCCTGAAGTAAAAACTTAAACCTGCTAACTTTAATAAAAGAAGAGGGGGTGCGTGAATGAACTATGGTGATGCAAGAAGTAAAAACATAAACAAACCCTAAAGCTATATATAAAAAAAACGCAACTCTTACTTCGTCTCCTACCTCCCGCCGCCACCACCCAAACACCATGATTGTCCTTGTTCGAGACCCATAAGCGGACCACCACCGGCGGCAAACGACCAACAACGGCGGCGAACGGCCAACAACGGCGGCAACCCCTATTCCCCAAAAACGTTACCAACACCAACACCTTCTCACATCGCATCACCCCAGAATCCAACACTGGTTCAACCGTGGCTCACCATCTCTCTTGTCACGACCACCACAACAACGCCGGTGACCACCGCGAACAAACACTTACTAAAGCCGACACCAACATTTTATTTTCACCACCGAATTTTATTTTCTAGTGGCAAATCCACTCCTTTCTATTCCTTTCTATTTCATTATTTAATTGGTGTGCATTGTAAAACAAACAAAGAAGCGTTTTTGTGATATGAAATTGTTCAATTGTTTTTACCGGCATATAATTAACGATCAAAAGCCTCAACTCAGAACATCATACAACATGCAAAAGGTTTGAAGATAGATAAATGCGTACCTCTTTTGCAATTCTGCTTTTGATTCAGAATACTGTTGGTTTACTGATTGGTTCTCCCTTTGCAATTCCGAATTCAATGATTTGAATAAATGTTGCCTAACCGTGGTGCCAAAAAAATGTTCCCTCCAATCCACAATTTTTATTTTCAGTATTTATTTTTAATTTTTAATTTTTGAATTTATTAATTAATAAAAAACGAAAATATATTTTTTAAATATATATATATATATATATAAAACAAAAAGATTATTTTACTTTAACGCTTAAAAAAAAACATAAATTAAAAACTTTTATTATTTAATTTTTATTTATTACATTTTTTTTAAGAATTTATTATTTTTTAATCTCTTTTTTTAAATATGTAACAATTATTTTTAATATATATATATATATATATATATATATATTATTTTATTTTACTTTATTATTTTATTTTTATTATTATTACTGTTATTTTATTTTTTTATTTTTTATTTTTTTTATTTTTTTTATTTTTTATATATACTTTTATTTTAAAAACAAATTATTTGTCTAGACGAAATTGGGTGTTGACAGGTGACTTTTGGGTTCCCATAATTTTAGTTACGATCAGCCATTAAGTGGTTGGATCATTAATAGTTTTAAGTGGGATGCAATTTCAACATATGTGTCTTTTGTAATTCCAGTGGTTAAAGCTTCTTTATAAGCTGAACCATTTTAGCCAATGAAACAAGTTGGGTTTCATTTAGAAAATATTAGTTTTATCTCATCTATCTTAGTGAGAGTGATTCTCCTAAGTTCTGGAGTGATTCAACAATCTTGAGTTTTTATCAAAGCTCTTTTTTCCCTTTGTGTGTTTAAATTCTTAGGCTTGTCTTCCATTCTTGGATATGTGATGTCAATCAATTTCAACTACATCTTCTTATCTATTTCCATTTTCTCGTTTTAAATAATTTCTCACTTATCTTGCTTATTGGCATTCCAACCTACATAGATCCATAAAACGAATCCACCCCTATGGATTCACATCACTTTGAATTCAGAGCCAAGCTCACGAGATTTGGAATAACAATGGAAGTTTATTATACAAGGTGTTTCATCGAAGGCAACCATGTTAATTTGCATTCGATTATGGAAGCGACAACAATGTTGTGAGCCAAAGATTGGTGGAGAAACTAAAGTTACCAACAAGTTTTCATCCGAATTAAGCATGGATCAATTTCAATATAGGGCAATGTGTGAAAGAAGTATTATGTAATATTGCTCCCATGGACTCTTTCCATCTTCTTTTGGGAAGAGCATGGCTTTGTTTTAAAATACTCAGTCTTGATGAACGTTCCCTTTCTTTGAGGCATGAGGGACATAAAATGAAGTTCAAATTTATGACACCAAGACAAGTCAGTAACGATCAACATAGGTTGAAGCAGAAAATAGAAAAAGAAAGAATAGAAAAAGAAGAAATAGAAACTGCAGAAGGAAGGGAAAATGAAGAAAAACAAAAGGAAGTGGAGAAAGAGATGATGGAAAATTTATTTGCCAATGGTTTCTCTTCTACAGTTTGTGATGTCATTTTACAGGATTAGAAGGATAAGCAAGTGAATGAAACACACCAGCTTCCATGTTTAAAGAGGAAGCTTGTTAACAATGCTTTATTATGCATTTGGTCCACTGATGAGAAATAAATTTGTCAAACACAACGCATGGAATTATTTATTGTTTCATATCAAGGTGGGGGTAGTGTTGGCAAGAGAGGTGCTCCACATATTGCAACCACTAGAAATGAACAAATATGAATATAATCAAGTTGAATTTGATCCTAGAGGAAGAGAATTAGTTTCAAGTTGTGGAAAAATAAAGTCCTTCACAAGATCACAATAAACTTAAATTATAACTAGTTGAAAAATAAAACGTTAAGATTCGGGACGAATCTTCTCAAAGAAGGACAGTATGATATGAATCGCATCATAACTCAAATGGAGAAGGACTAATGCACAACTTTGTTGCAATTATTTTTATTTTTATTTTTTAAAGGTATTAATTTTTTTAAATATGGTTCAATTCATTGTAAAATTGGCTTACCAATGTTTTGGTTTAATCAATAAATGGGCTCTAGTTTAGTTTTATTTCAAGTTGTAATGATGACCCAATTGCAACTTAGTCATCAACCTTTGGGAGACAAAGAGGATGCTTGGCTGACTTATTTTTGGTGACTTTTGGGTTCCCATAATTTCAGTTACAATAATCCATTAAGTGGTTGGATCATTAATATTTTTAAGTGGGATGTAATTTCAACATATGTGTCTTTTGTAATTCTAGTGGTTAAAGCTTCTTTATAAGATGAACCATTTTAGCGAATGAAACAGGTTGGGTTTCATTCAGAAAATATTAGTTTTATCTCATCTATCTTAGTGAGAGTGATTCTCCTAAGTTCTGGAGTGATTGAAGAACCCTTGAGTTTTATCAAAGCTCTTTTTTCCCTTTGTGTGTTTAAAAGGCTTGTCTTCCATTCTTGGAAGTGTGATGTCAATCAATTTCAACTACATCTTCTTATCTATTTCCATTTTCTTGTTTTAAATAATTTCTCACACATGTTGCTTATTGGCATTCCAACCTAGATAGATCTATAAAACGAATCCACCCTATGGATTCACATCACTTTGTATTCAGAGCCAAGCTCACGAGATTTAGAATAACAATGGAAATGTATTATACAAGGTGTTTCATCGAAGGCAACCCACGTTTATTTGCATTTGATTACGGAAGCGACAACAATGTTGTGAGCCAAAGATTGGTGGAGAAACTAAAGTTACCAACAACCTTTCATCCAAGTTAAGCATGGATCAATTTCAATATAGGGCAATGTGTGAAAGAAGTATTATGTAATATTGCTCCCATGGACTCTTTCCATCTTCTTTTGGGATAAGCATGGCTTCGTCTTAAAATACTCAGTCGTGATGAACGTTCCCTTTCTTTGAGGCATGAGGGACATAAAATGAAGTTGAAATTTATGACACCAAGACAAGTCAGTAACGATCAACATAGGTTGAATGAGATTATAGAAAAAGAAAGAATAGAGAAAGAAGAAATAAAAACTGTAGAAGGAAGGGAAAATGAAGAAAAACAAAAGGAAGTGGAGAAAGAGATGATGGAAAATTTATTTGTCAATGTTTTCTCTTCTACAGTTTGTGATGTCATTTTACAGGAACAAAAGGATAAGCAAGTGAATGAAACACACCAGCTTCCAAGTTTAAAGAGGAAGCTTGTTCACGATGCTTTATTATGCATTTGGTCCACTGATGAGAAACAAATTCGTCAAACACAACGCATGGAATTATTTATTGTTACATATCAAGGTGGGGTAGTGTTGGCAAGAGAGGTGCCATAAGTGCAAAAATGGTATATTACAACAAGATATTACAACATTTACACGCAAACCGATGTAGCACAGTGCGAGGTGGCATTTTTGAAAATACTGAGACTATTATTACATCGGTTATAAAGAAAACCGATGTAACATTAATTTTTTTCGAGAAAAGAAATCAAAAAACCAAATTTTAAACACTACTACATCGGTTCTCTCTAGGAAACCGATGTAGTACCCGGATTAATTTCACTACACCTGCTGCTTTCCCCCTCATTTCTCGTTTTCTTCTTCGCGTGTGCTACTTCTTCATTTGCTCCGCTCCTCCGCTCCACCACTGTAATGCGAATGCGAACTGCTCCTCTACCTCTCGCCGTTCAAGCAGTCGTTGCCACCGTCGTTCGTTCAACCACCGCATACCCTTGCCCGCGCAACCCTTCGTCCGGCCACGCCGCTTCTCTGGTTTGGAACTCTACTTCCACCGCACGGCCACGCTGCTGGAGCTCCGTCCGCCGTTAGTCACCTCCGTAGTCAGACCAATCGCGCCTCCATCCGCCGCTTCTCTGAGGTTGGGGTTTGGTCAGAGCGCCGCGGACATTACCGCTTTGCTGGCCCTCGCGCTGCAGCTCTCCCGCCACCGCAGCACCGCGTCGTCGAGGGGTCTCCGACGTCATTCGTGAAAAACGCCGCTGCCGCGACTGCCACTTGTTGCTGCCACCCTCTCTACGCTGTTGGAGCTCCATCCGCCGTTAGTCGCCTCCCGTAGTCAGACCAGTCGCGCCTCCATCTGCCGCTTCTCTGAGGTTGAGGTTTGGTCAGAGCGCCGCACTCGTTGCTGGCCCTCGCGCTGCACTCGTTGCTGGCCTTCGCGCTGCAACGCTCCTTCCACCTCGCCCGTTGCCGCTGCAGCTGCTATTGGTTGCTGCCACACTCTATTGGATGTTCAAGGCTGTGTAAGTGTTGTTTTACTTGCATTTGGTGGTCTAAAGGTTCAAACACTCTCACACTAGGCAAAAATTTTCATCTGCTATAACGGTTAGTTTTTTCAAATTTTATATAATTTTAATTCTTATATTTATTGGTATTAAATTTAAATCTTAATTGAATATCTAATTAAGATTATATTTGTTAATGTGTGCTTATGGTTATTATTAAACGTGTTGGTTGAGTTCGAAGGTGTCCGACCCTCGACAATGTTTTTAGAAATTAGTTGAAGTATTTTTCAATCAATGATTTAATGATGTTTTTCAATCATCAAGAAAACCATTTTTATAAACTTCAACTGTTCATTTGGACAGTTGGGGAATATTGAATGCCAGTATAAACAAGCTTTTTATGTTGTGTAGTAATGGATCGAAGTTGGGTGCATGCTAGTCGAATCACTGATGTGTATGAGAATGGCGTTGAAGAGTTTCTTCAATTTGCTCAGTGAAATGCAACACTCGTGAATGGAAAATATTATTGCCCTTGTGTTAATTGTTTGAATTTTAGACGACAATCAATTGAGCTGATACGAGAACATCTCCTTTGTGACGGTTTCTTAAAGAGTTATAGAACGTGGACCTAGCATGGTGAAGTTGTAAATCTCTCAAGCATACCTCAATCTGAAGAGTCAAATGTATATCATGAAGATCGCATGGAGGATATGATTGATGATATTGGAGAAGACAATTTTAAAAACGCACAAGTGTATGATTCATTGAAAGATGATTCAGAAAAATCTTTATATCCCGGTTGTACAAGATTCACGCGTTTGTCAGCAATATTAAAATTATTTAACATCAAGGCAAGAAATGGGTGGACCGATAGAAGTTTCACTGAATTGCTTGAATTATTGCATGAAATGCTCCAAGAGGGGAATATGTAGAAAAGAGTTTGAAACATTGACTAAGTGTCCAAGATGCGGGGTTTCACGATTCAAAGTGAAGGATGATGATGTGGATGAAGATAACATGAAGAAGGGTCCTCCTGCAAAAGTGTTATGGTATCTTCCAATCATACCACGATTTAAACGTTTATTTGCCAATGTTAATGATGCAAAAAACCTTGTTTGGCATGCAAATGGAAGAAAGAGTGATGGATTGTTACGACATGCAGCTGACTCACCTCAATGGAAGAAAATTGATACTCTTTATCCACAGTTTGGGAGTGATCCAAGAAATTTGAGGCTTGGTCTTGCAACAGATGGGATGAATCCTTACGGTAATTTAAGTAGCAAGCATAGTTCGTGGCCTGTTTTGTTGATCATTTACAACTTGCCTTATTGGTTGTCTATGAAGAGAAAATACATGATGTTATCAATGATGATATCAGGACCAAAGCAACCAGGAAATTATATTGATGTTTACCTAACTCCATTGATAGAAGATTTGAGATTGTTGTGGGATGAAGGAGTGGAGGTGTTTCATGCACATGGAAATGACAATTTCAATCTGCGAGCTTTGTTATTTTGCACAATTAATGACTTTCCGGCATATGGAAACTTGAGCGGTTATAGTGTGAAGGGACATTATGCTTGTCCGATATGTGAAGAAAACACAAGTTATCATCAACTAAAACATGGCAGGAAGACATGTTACATTGGTCATCGAAAATTTCTAAGACGTAATCACCCATATCGTAGGTTGAAAAAAGCTTTCAATGGATGCCAAGAGGATAAAATTGCACCTCCACCTTTAACTGGAGAAGAAGTTTATGAGCGAGTGTGTCAAGTCAATGTCACATTTGGAAAAATACTCAAGAAACCTATCATGAAAAACATATGGAAGAAAAACTCAATATTCTTTCAACTTCCATATTGGGCCAAATTAGATGTCAGGCATTGTATTGATGTAATGCATGTGGAAAAGAATGTTTGTGATAGTATAATTGGGACATTGCTTAACATTAAAGGGAAAACAAAGGATGATGTAAATTCTCGTAAAGATTTAGTTGAGATGGGTCTTCGCTTGGAGTTACAACCACAAGCTTATGGTAAAAGGACTTATTTGCCTCCAGCATGTCATACTTTGTCAAAAGTCGAGAAGAAAAGTTTTGTGCATGCCTCCGCGAAATTAAAGTACCACAAGGATACTCTTCAAATATTAAGAGTCTTGTCTCAATGGAAGATTTGAAACTTGTTGGCTTGAAATCTCACGATTGCCATGTTCTCATGCAACAGCTTCTCCCAGTGGCTATTCGTGGCATCTTACCTAAGAATGTAAGAGAAGTCATCACTCGTCTTTGCATATTTTTTAATAGTATTTGTCAGAAAGTAATTGAGCCAAACACATTAAATGATTTGGAAAATGAAGCTGTCATTATCTTATGTCAACTAGAAATGTATTTTCCTCCTTCATTTTTTGACATCATGGTCCACTTAATAGTCCATCTAGTAAGGGAGATTAAAATATGTGGCCCTGTGTTTTTAAGATGGATGTACCCAGTTGAGCGATATATGAAGATATTGAAAGGGTATGTGAAGAATCCTTATCGACCAGAAGCATCTATTATTGAGAGATATATTGCCGAGGAAGCAATTGAGTTTTGTACAGAATATTTGTCAGATGTCGAAGTCATTGGCATTCCAAAGTCAAGACATGAAGGAAGAAATGAAGGTAAAGGCACACGGGGTGTAAAGGTTGTTCGAAAAGATCAACATGAAGTCCTCCAGGCACATTTCTATATATTGAATAATACTAATGATGTTATCCCTTACATTGACTCACATAAAAGCTTGTTGAAGTCAACAAATCCTCGGGCAAATGAAAAGTGGTTGTTGATTGAACATAACAAGACTTTTATGAAATGGTTTAAAGAAAAAATTAGTCAAGAAGATTGTGATGTTGAGCATTTAAAATGGTTAGCTAGAGGACCGAACTTTGATGTTATAACATGGACCGGATATGACATTAATATGTTGTCTTTTTATACAAAGGCGGAAGATGACAAAAGTACTATGCAAAATAGTGGTGTGACCCTTGAAGTAGAATCAATGCACTTTTCTAGTTCAAAAGACAATAATCCTGTTATGGCTTCTATAAGTTACTATGGTATCATTGAAGAAATCTGGGAGGTGGATTCTATCAAATTTAGAGTACCTGTATTTAAGTGCAAATGGGTTGACATCAATACAGGAGTACATGTTGATGAGTTGGGATTTACTCTAGTTGATCTTAACAAGGTTTCTTATAAGGAAGATCCTTTTATCATGGCATACCAAGCAAAACATGTTTTTTACGTCAATGATCCTTCAAATGAGAGATGGTCAATTGTTCTTCAAGGAAAAGTTAAGCATGATGGTCATGATCATGATGAGTCAGCACTGAATCTTATAGATACTTCGTCATTGTTAAGGCGAATACCTCCAATGAATGATGAAGTTGATAATGATGAAGTTCATGCTACACGTAATGATCATAATGAAGGAATATGGGAGAACATTTTAACTCTTCCACAATAGAAGTAGGTTAGGTTTTGAATACAATGTTTAAAATTAATAGTTCCATTTTAATGAATTTTTTTTGAATACAATGTTTAAAATTAATTGTTCTATTTTGCAGTTGAAATGGCTGAGTCATCAAAGAAGACTCGAGAAGCTACACGTATGAAACATCTAGCTCTTAAACGATTGACTAAGGGTAAAGTTCATGTTGAAATAGACCCTCACACAAGAAGAGCTAAAGGACCCAATCGAAAAGATTTTGTTAGTTATTTGGGTGTCTTAGCTCGATCAAAGTTGTCCATTTTAAAACCTAAGTGGGATCATGTGACAGAAGCAGATAAAAACATGATTTGGCAAGATATTCGTGTAATTTATTTGCTCAACTTATATATATTAACTCATTAATTATGATTTCGAATATTAATTACTTATGACCAATCTCTTATTTTTTAGTCAAACTTTGAGTTTGAAACTTCCAATTCTTTAAGGAGTAAGATAATGTCATCAGTAGCCTCAAAATGGAGACAATTCAAGACTAATTTGACTAGCTTTTACGTCTTTGGAAAATATAAAGACAAAAGCGCTTGTGAAATGTATGGCATAGAGGAGGAGACATGGCAATTGTTTGTCAGACTCGATTGGATCCTTCTTGGCAGGTATGTTTTTTGTTGATGTTACACTTTGATAAAGTCATAGTGCCATTCACTATTTATGAATATTGTTTCTTTAATAGGTAAAGAGAAAGAAAGCTCAAGCTATCCAACAAAAAAATGCTACTCCTCACAGACTTTCTCGAGGAGGATATGACTTATTGGAAGGGAGAATGATGGAAGAGAAGTTAAAGAAACAAATGGACATAGCTGTTGCTGAAGAAGTTCCTTCTCCTCCATCTCCTCCTAGCCGACATGAGAAATGGAAGATGGCTAGTACAAAACCAGGAGGACAAATGACATCTGAGAAATCAATGATGATTGCTAAAAGAATTGTAAGTTACAATGGAGATGATGTAGCAATTATTTATTGTAATGTGTATTATAAGTGACAATGTATTCTTTGTTACAGGATGAACTTGTAGAACAAAGTTCACAAGGTAATTTTGTCTCTCAGGGTCGTCGTGACATATTGACCACTGCTATTGGTACTGAAGAACACCATGTTCGTGTGCGTACTGCTGGTTTTGGTGTGGGTGTGAGACAATATTTTGGATCATGTCCTCGACCCAACACTTCTGCAGCACCTATGACTTAAGAGATGATGGAGCAATTTTCTCAGCAAATAAGGAGACAAGTTACTAAAGATTTAAGGTGTGAGTGGGAGCAATGATGGGAGTGCATGTCCACCAACCATAATGTGCTGAATCCAAATGAAGATGAGGACATAGAGACTGATATCTCCTATCGTTGTAAGTTGTTTGTTGGAGGTGTTCCTCATTTTGTGGCCATTGGGAGAGTCTATCCAGGTGGGTCCACCATGCACACTGTGCCAATGCTAGATGATTTGGTTAGAGTGGTGGTTGAAGACATTAGAGATGCCACTGCTCCAGTACCAGTGCCCACAGAGGAGGTGCAAGTAGTAGGAGATGCAATTGGAACATTTATCTCATGGCCAAAAGAATTAATCAAGTCAATTTCAACAAAAAATGTATGTTTTTCGTAATTACATTTGTATATAACTTTTAACACACCTCATATTTAAGTTTGTTAGTATGTTTTACAGGACCCTAGGATTAGACAAAAGTCCCCAATTATATCTCATGCAAGCCCTGAGCCTGATTATGAGCCCGAGGATGACCCCGAGGATAAGCCTGAGCTCCAGCCCCTATCTGACCAGAATGATAATCCAATTCAGGGGTTGATTGTGGCTTCTTCTGATTTGTATCAAGAACTTTTTCCCATTCCTTGGGATGCAACATTATTTGGCGTTGACAATGGCAATATACCTTTATATGTGAACATGTCAGATTTGTGGGAAATAATACAGGGTAATCAGATGTTGAACATTGCAGTCATTCAACTTTGGATTATGTGAGTGCACTCTAAATTTAGATTTTGAATTTATCTTATGTTTTTTGTGAAATCAACCTTAGCCTTCTGAAATTGTGTGAATGTAGGTATCTAAATGAATTAATTGTCAATGCGGGGCACAATGATATTTATGGTTTCCTTGAGCCTTAAATTATACAAAAGTCTGGGAATAGATCAATGCACATTCAAAGATATATTCAACGATGGATTCATGAATTCAAGAAAAGAATTTACATCGCCCCTTATATTGAAGGGTAAGTTGAACTCTTACTTTAGTTATTATCTAACTAATTTCATATCACTAACTAAAATTCTTATTTACTAGGTCTCATTGGCAATTGATTATTATTTGCCCCATAGACCGTATTGTCGTTTGGTTTTGTTCATTGCACAAGAAGCCAAGCAAAGAAATGAAAACTTTAATACAAAGGTATTTGTTCATTACAAATGTAATGTGTTTTATCATGATTATATTGTAAATTACTAATTACTTTTATTTTAGAGCTATTAATGTAAGTGGTGTCTTGGATGGTAAATCCACTGCATCTTCATCTCATCTGGATTGGATTTATCCTAAGGTATATTTTGCATTGAATCTACATATTATCAACTAAAATGTCTTAGTTCTTCATATATTAATTACATAAATTTCATATATTAGTGCAATAGGCAACGTGGAAGCTTTGAGTGTGGATACTATGTTATGCATTGGATGTGGACTATAGCTCGTGCTACCATTGTTGATTCATGGGCCGATGTAAGAGTTGATTCAATTATTGATGATTAACTTTGCATCCTATGATACACCATAATTAATATATTCTATATTTCAGGTTTTTGATGGAGTCGAGCCATTGGGTAAAGATAAAATTGAAGATATTCGCAAGGAATGGGCAAGATATTTTTTGTGGCTAAAACATTAGTTTTGATAGCCATTAGAAATGTTTTATTTTGGATATGTAAGGTATTTTGTAGCCTTAACATTTAGCATAATAGTTTTGATAGGATTTAGTAAATGATTGTATCTTAGGAAACGAAAATTTGAATTGTTTGGAATCTGGCTTTTTATGACTTTTACAGGTTATTGGATAGTTCCCAAAACAAGCTGACTTTTGAAAAAAAAAACATCTCTCTATTACATCGGTTGTGACCATAACCTATGTAATACACCCCAGCTATTACATCGGTTCCTACCTTAACCGATGTAATATGTTTTGTCCGTGATTTCTCCATTTTAAATCTCTTACAGCGGTTAAAGTTGCACCGAGGTAATATGTTATAGCTATTACAACGGGTCGAGCAACAGATGTAATATGTCAAACACTTATTACATCAGGAAATATTACATCGGTGGTATGACCGATGTAATAAGTCCCAAATAATCGATGTAATAGGCTTTTTCTGCACTAGTGTGCTCCACGGATTGCAACCACTGGAAATGAACAAATATGAATATATTCAAGTTGAATTTGATCCTAGAGGAAGAGAGTTAGTTTCAAGTTGTGGAAAAATAAAGTCCTTCACAATATCATAATAAACTTAAATTATAACTAGTTGAAAAATAAAGCGTTAAGATTCGAGACGAATCTTCTCAAAGAAGGAGGGTATGATATGAATCGCATCATAACTCAAATGGAGAAAGACTAATGCATAACTTTGCTGCAATTATTTTTATTTTTATTTTTTAAAGGTATTAGTTTGTTTAAATATGGTTCAATTCATTGTAAAATTGGCTTACCAAATTATGTTTTGGTTTAATCAATAAATGGGCTCTAGTTTAGTTTTACTTCAAGTTGTAATGATAACCCAATTGCAACTTAGTCATCAGCCTTTGGGAGAACAAGAGGATGCTTGACTGACTTGTTTTGGGTGACTTTTGGGTTCCTATAATTTCAGTTACAATCAGCCATTAAGTGGTTGGATCATTAATAATTTTAAGTAGGATGTAATTTGAACATTGATGGCTTCTTCTTGTCTCCATTGAAGGTTGCATGAAGAATGAAGGCTCCATGGATGGTGTTGGATGCAGAAGCATGAAGGAAAGAAGCTTAAGTTGTTTGGTTTGGTGTAGGTGAAAGGATTTTTAAGAGAGATGAGGCCAACTCCTAAGGAAGAAGACTAGAGTAAACTAGAGAAGAGTTTACTCTAAGATGAGCTCAAAAGAGATTTGTGCACAAATTTGGGCAACAATTCATTACTCAATTTCAAGCTGAAAAATACATCTCCTAAGCCTTCTATTTATAGGCTAAAATGAGACCAAGGAGTCTCCAAAAAGTGGAGGGAAAAAGGAGTCTAGAAAGTTGAATTTTGGAGCCAAAAAGGAGCATGTGGGAGGTGTGACTTGCCACCTAAGCAAGTCACACTTGTCTTGCCATGGGAAGCTAACTCTCATCCTTGGAGAGCAAGTTTGAGAAGCTTCTAGGCTTTTCTAGAGTAGACACACTACTCTTGGCCCATTTGGCCTAATTCCCCTTTTTGGTCCAAAATTACTTCTAAAGCCCAATTTTCTCTAAGGCCCAATATATGGCCCAAAGAAAACCCTATTCTATTGGGCCCAAAATACAAAGCCCAAAATAAAATCCTAATCTAGTATTTACAAGCAAAATGTCCTAGGCTAGGTCTTCACATCTTCCTTGGCCCATGTGAAGTTCATCTTGGGCCTTGCA
>Ga0214544_1007325_pt1 | contig 19481 bp, 12 predicted proteins | sample CNSS3metaG_FD_160074 | JGI IMG/M metagenome (GOLD analysis project Ga0214544, IMG submission 160074) | Root nodule microbial communities from cowpea collected in UCLA plant growth center, Los Angeles, California, USA - CNSS3 | ecosystem: Host-associated > Plants > Roots > Nodule | place: USA... | reverse complement strand
ATCCCCAGTTGAAAATTTCGGGTATTACCCATACCCATACCCATACCCAGTCAAAGCGGGGATTCCCCGTCAAAACGGGAACGGGTTCGGGTGATACCCACGGGCACGGGTTTATTTGCCATCTCTAATTCTGAACAACCTTAATTACATCGTTATATAAATCAAGAGAAGTTTATATAAATCAAAATATTAAATTTCAAGAAATATGAACATCATTTCATTTGCCTGTCCTGTTGGAAAAAACGGAAAGAGATTTACAAGTAATTAGCCCTTAGTTACGTATATTGGTTGTTGAACTTACTTCCCATTAGTTACGTATATTGGTTGTTGAACTTACTTCCCAACATATTAATTACATATTTTACCTACTGAACTCGATTAGAGCCATCACGCTGTAACGTGAGATCGACATAGTACACGACTGCGTTACGTTGAATTGTTCCTTTTGAAATGAAGTGTGAAGAATGTATGAATTCGAAGTAAATTATACTGTTGGGTTTTGTATGTAAGATATGTAGTCCTTTACACGGGCAACTTCTAGAGAATTAACAATAGTTCAAAACTAAAGTAATACAATCTTCTGAGTTTTAATATAAACTAAAGCACTACAATCTTAGAGGCGAGTGTTTGGTTAGTGACTAAGTTACGTTACAACTAAGAAAATTCGTGCGAGATACGCTGCTAACAGTTACACTAGAGGCACCAGATCAAACACTGTATCAAAGCTAAACCTTAGAGAGGGGTAAAAGGTAGTAGGATAAAACTAGTTGAAATTTGGCGACAGAAGGTAAGTTTTCATGTTAGTTTTTAAAAAATTACTTTCAATAAAATTTTCTGAGTCACTGAAAATATATTAGTCTACTTTTAATAATTTAACACGGTAACGAGTTTAAAATTGTAATAAATATAACCCGTTACACTTCTATTTATAAAAAAAATAAACATTTTCATGCTTTCACCAATTAAATAAAATTAAGTTATTCCTTTTTCACGATTGTTAAGATTTCCGTGTATGAAAAAAGTGATAACATTTCTCATGAAAAATAAAATTCAAAGTCCATATATTCAATCATGAGAAAAGAAGGGGGAGATACTTTTGTATCGCCGAAGCAATCGGCAGAACATAGGAAGGAAGGCCCGCCTAGGATTCTAGCTCCAGCAAATATTTTTTACTAGATGCTGAAAATATATGGCCCTTAAAGCATTAGCAAAAATCATGGAAACTAAATAAAATTGTCACATATAAGCCAAAAAGGGAAATTTTGGAGAAAAAATAGCTCATAAAAAACACTAAAGCACATCACAATTAAATGATCTTACATCAAATTAGGCTCATTCAATCATCATCAGAGGCAGAAAACTAAGAATACACATTAAAATACAGGAGCAGATTGCACTAGGCAAGCAATGTCTGTCCCTACTACACGTGATCAACCCTGCCATCGTCCTCATTGATTCCATCACCAGCGTGTCTACAAACAAAGACAATAACGTTTCTTAATATCTAGACAAACCATTCAGAGGGTGATAAAATCGAAAATATTAAATGCTTTGTGCTTGGTAACAAAAAGAATAAGATCAGAGTTGCATCAAGACGAACCGCCAAGAAGATGTTAGATTCCGAGCTTTTCTGTCTAATTGAAGATTTTCCAATGCACCTGATGTTTGAATTATGTCCTCAGCAAGTTCATCACTGTCATATCGCCAATTGTACTCATCCTTCCTATAGGCAGACATGGAAGATCCTCCTCTTCTATCTGAATGCTAGAGTGTAAATTAAGGGAAATTTCAAGCACGCAAATAACTTTAGGTAAAAAAGTCAATTACAGAAAATACCCACCAGATGATGCCTGGGATGAAGGAACAGCCCTGCAACAAATAGGTGAGTTATAAAAAAATGTCTAGCAGAAATGAAATTGTGAACATCTACAAATATAAATAAGTAAAATAATAAAGTAATACTAGACCAACTTGAAGAGAAATAAGGTCAGTTCTGCACCTTCCCAGTGGAGGTAAGCCACCAGCAACAGACGAGGAAGAATGCCTACGGGAATTCCGTGAGTCGGAGTTTGGTAAAGACTCAGTTTCTGAAGCGGTATATCTCCTACCACTAGCCCTTGCTTGGGATAAATTCTACAGAAGCATATTCATCACATGATTAATCAAAAGTCAGTACACATTTGCAGCATTCTATGAAGTACTAACTGTGCTTTGCACAAAAAATGGCCTACCTAGGGTTTCGTATCATTAACTTCAAACACTGCACATGACAAACGACGATTTCCCCACTATACTATCATGCATCATCAACATTAAGTAGCCAACAACTATCTACACCATTTTAAGAAAAAATCTGCCATGTTTTTTCTTTCAACACATTAGCTTGTCCTCATAATAACATATTTGCACGAGCACAGCACAACACAACTCAATCAAAGAAGAGTCACCCGGAAAATTAGATTATAGCAGAAGGATAATAACTCAATCCAGGCTACTTTTATACTGATGCAACCTATATACTCAGAAATTCCAAGTCATAATTAATAATAGTAGTAAGGAAGGAAGATCGTGACTTTAGCCTATGTATCATTATCTCCTCAACCTTAACTGCAATGAACAGTCTCCTTTCCAAATTAACAACGTTGAATTCACGAAAATTTCAATATAAATTTAACAATTCTTAAAATCAAAATTAATCTAACCAGAAGACCCTGTAACATTTCTACATAGCTCCTATTGCAACAAGGCTTGGAGATAGCCCAGCAGAAGTACTACAAATATTTCCAATAAAGGCTCCCTGCAAATGTTCAATCCAACCGGGCCTTGATTCCTATACTATTTCAGGATCCAAAATCCCTCTAAGCACGATCTAGAAGAAGAACCATTATCTAGATAGATCAGCACAAAATAAAAGCACGGATGGAAAAAAAAAAACAATGAAAGCAGCTGATTGAAAAACCTCAAGCTTCAAAAATCCTTCAAGCACATCCAAGAGTAGAGGACTATCTCTGTTTCTGTTGAGATCATAACCATTTTTGGCACTAAACTCCTTAAGTTCCGTCTTCCAAAAATCTTTTTCCTGCAAAAACGAAAAAAAAACAGCCAAAAGCCTTACAACGGAATTAAATGAACACACAAACTAGATGGAAAAATAAAAACAGTTAATTACCAAATTACATTCCGGAAGGTAAACTTTTAGTGTGTGATTGAGCTGCGCCCAGTCAAGGTACTCACATATCATCGCCGTAAGGAGCCTACCTGCACAGCAAATACCAAATTTAAACGAAACATAGCTAGTAATGCGGTGCATTCATTTCCATTGCACGGCAACCTAAAAATTCATTTATGGCCACATATAACTAGCAATAGGAAGCCAATTTTCATGCACAATTGACAAATCGGATCGGAAGTATTAAGAGCAGAGGAACAACTAGTAACAACCGTAATGGAAGCTGGTTATATATTCAGGCCATGTAAAGTAACAACACGGCGAAGGAATATTGAAAGACGGCAAGAGCAGCAAGAAAGTAGGGTTAGGGATCGAGAAAAGGGCGGGAAGAAAGGAACCTGGAGGAGAAGCGTGAAGCTGTTTAGCTCGATCGTTGCAGCTACCAAGCAATGCAGGAGGTAGACCTTGGTCCTTCTCAATCACACGATCTTCCTCTTCGATGGCCTCGAACACACTCGCTCTGAGTTCGGCCTGAGACAAAAATAAAAAATGCAACAAAAACCCTAAGTCCCGTTGCGGAAAAATTGAATGGATCTAGACGGTGGGGAATTAGAAAGAAGAAACCCTAAGCGAAGGAAAGTGAATGTGTTCATGTATCTACGTACACGGATCCTGGCGAGAACGCCTTTCTTCTCGAGAGTGCGAGTGACCAGTGTCTTCAGGTCCATCATTTCCCTCGTGTAGTCGTCCATTTCTCTTTCTCCTTCGCTCAACCAATTACCACACCCAACTCTTTTTTTCTTTCTTCCTTCTTCTTCACCTTGTTTTCCCTCTTTCTGTGCTGCGCGTGCGCGATTGCAAATATTCGCGATTTCGTTGGTCACGTTAGTGTGGATCAACTATGGGCCGTCTTGCTTCTTTACTTCCACGGCCCAGGCCCACTTCTTCATTGGGCTTGATCAGCCCCTTCATTTAAAACCCTTTCGGTTAAAGTTAATATAATTAAGTTTAAAGCATAAACGAATTGTTCTTAGTGCTACTTTAGACAGGTAATAAAGCTTTGTCGGTGCTTTTATTTTTACTTTAAGAAACAGAGAAACAGAGAGTTTGAAGTTAACTGCAATGGCAGCGCTTGACCCTCACTCGTTCACGAAGGCATCGCAGACACGGACGAAGCACGTGTCCCTGAGTCTGTACGTCGACTTCTCGAGCTCCACCATTCACGCCTCCGTGCTCTTCCGTCTGGAAAAGCCACATCAAGGGCCATTCTCCCTGGACACGAGGTCCCTCACCATCCATGGCGTGATCGACCCCACAAGCAGAGCCTCTCTCCCCTTCACTCTCTCCTCGCCGGACCCTATAAAAGGGTCGGAGCTCTCCGTCACCCTCTCCGATCACTCATCCTTTCTCATCACTTACTCCACCTCCCCCTCCTCCTCCGCACTCCAATGGCTTCTCCCACCCCAAACCTTCGCCAAGTCGCACCCTTTTGTCTATACCCAATGCCAGGCCATCCACGCGCGCTCCGTCTTCCCCTGCCAGGACACCCCCGCCGTCCGGATATGCTACTCCGCACGCCTCAACATCCCTTCGGAGCTGTCCGCTGTCATGGCCGCGCGCCACGTCCAGCGTCGTTCGCCCAAAAACGACGACGCTTTGGACGTCGCTACGCCCTCTCCATGGTGCGCGGAAGGGAGGGTGGTGGAGGAGTTCGAGATGGAGCAGTCCGTGCCGCCTTACCTTTTCGCGTTCGCTGTCGGGGCGCTTGGGAATAGGGAGGTGGGGCCCAGGACGAGGGTGTACGCGGAGGATGTGGCCGCTGTGTTGGACTCGGCGGCGGCGGAGTTCGCCGGGACGGAGGACATGATCAGGGAAGGGGAGAGGCTGTTCGGACCGTACGATTGGGAGAGGTTTGATTTGTTGGTTTTGCCGCCTAGTTTTCCCTATGGGGGGATGGAGAATCCAAGGATGGTGTTCTTGACGCCCACTGTTGTTAAGGGCGATGCGACCGGGGCGCAGGTTGTGGCTCATGAGCTTGCTCATAGTTGGACTGGGAATTTGATTACCAACAAGACCAATGAACATTTCTGGCTGAACGAGGTATTGTGCTGGGTGTTTGGTTTCATGTCATGTCATCGGAAAATTCTTGTTTAGTTAGATGTCTAAAATATCAGCTTGGTTTAGTGGCTTCAATTGACTTTTCTTCATAAAAAACATTAGACATACTGGCTAACGTAATTATAAGTGGACATTCAGACATTGAATAGCTCTATTCTGGGTCCAGGATTGACTTTTCATTAAAGCAAATTTATGTAAAGTTTATATCTGTACTACTTAGTTGTTTTTAGAGTAAACAACATCAGAAAATAAATCCATTCCAATTAGAGCCAATCTTAAAAAGACTTAACTATAACATCAATACTTTTGGTGCTGTGCTTATGCTTTCAAGTTATGTCTTTTTTTGTGTTTGAGAAGTGAAAGCCTAATTAGACTAATTCATTGAGTTCATCCTTCTAAAATAATAAAAGTTGTGGAAAGACAGACTTATATGTGCAGTTCTGATTTAAAAGGACATTGATTGTTGAAAAGCATCTAGCTTTGGTTTTTCTGTTTCTAGTCTCAGTATTTGACAAGTTGCCATGGAGAAACAAATAGTGTTCTGGTGTTTGATGATGGATTTTTAATTCATAAACATAATTCTTCTGTGGTTTCTCTGAACAAAGTTGAATCTGTGATGGTGAAATCATTCCTGATTGTGATTCCAGGGCTTCACTACTTATGCGGAGAGGAGGATTGTGGAGGCTGTACAAGGAGAACAAAGAGCCGCATTGAATATTGGAATTGGTTGGAGGGGTTTGAACGAGGATGTTGAGAGGTTCAAGGACAACTTGGAGTTTACAAAGCTAAAAAATAATCAGGAAGGAATTGACCCAGATGATGTGTATTCTCAGGTTCCATATGAGAAAGGTTTCCAGTTCTTATGGCGCATTGAAAGACAGGTATCTGAATTTGTTTTTCCTTGTTCTGATGTGACATGCCCACTTTGCATCAAATTCCTGATATTTGTTTTTGTTTTGCAGAGATTCTGCATTAACTAAAAGTATTAATTGTTAAACTATGTTCATACTTTGAGACTGTTTCTTTTTCTCTTTTCATTTTGGGTTGCAAAACGTGTGCATGGTCTGTTTGTCATTCTGGAGCTAAACTTAACCAAATTTGTTGGAACTGAGTTTTTTGTTGTTAATTTTGGTGTGGTTGGGACAGGTTGGGAGACAAGCATTCGATGAGTTTCTGAAGAAATATATTGCTACCTTCAAGTTCCAATCAATTGATACTGAAACATTCCTTGATTTCCTTAAAGCTAACATACCTGGCATAGAGAACAAGATTGACTTGGTGCTGTGGACGGAAGGTACTGGCATTCCTCCTGATGCTCATGAACCTGATTCAACTATTTATAAATTGATTGTTTCACTGGCAAATGAGTTCATAAATGGGAGGATGCCAAGGGAAGATGAAGTTGCTGGTTGGCAAGGTCAGGAGTGGGAGCTTTACTTGGACAACTTGCCGAAATCCATTGAAGCTTCTCAGGTTAATACTGTTTTCTCAGATTCCTTGTGGTAACATCATTTAGATAAACATCGTATTCTGTCATATTGAACATAGTGGTTTGTTCAAAACATCCATATTCTTCATTTCACATATGTTACCTGTGTTATTCCATCATAATTCTTTGGTACAATGCATGCCATGCAGCTGGTAGACTTGGATTCACGCTACAAGCTATCTGGGTCTAAAGATTACGAGGTAAAGGTGGCATTTCTCAGAAGGGCTATTTCATGTGGATGCAAAACTTACTACAATGAAGTGGAGAAAACCTTAAAAGGAGTTGGGAGAATGAAATATCTTCGTCCACTTTATACTGCTCTTGTGAAAGACGGTGGGAACGAAGATGGTAAAGTATTTGCCAAAACACTATTTTCAGAGGCCCGTGAGTGTTACCATCCGATTGCTCAAGGTGTTGTTGAGGCCATATTTTCCAAGCATCTGTAGAAGGAATAACTCTCGGATTGTTTAATGTATTTGGACGTTTGCATGTTGTCTTTTCTGTACTCTTTTACAATAAATAAGGTTTAACTTTATTCTGACACTTTAACAACTGCTGCAACGAGAATCTCTTTCAAAGCTCTTCTTCTTGAAGCATTTAAGCCATTGGTATAGGGTTATGTGGAGAGCAAAAAGAGTAGATAAGAATTAGTGATCGAGATTTCTCCTGTAAGATTTTTTATTAATATTAAGAAGGATTTAAGAATTTTCATTATATTAAGGACTTTTTTCTCTTAGGAGAGAAAGGGATTTTTCGTCGGAGTATTTCTATTTTTATTTCTTAAAATCACCTTTTTTAAAGAATATATGGTCAGTAGTTGTGGTAGATATTTTTCAAATAACTATTTAGTTAAAGACTTGAAAGAATTTATCATACATGACAATCTTTCGTTAGTTCACAATGTAATCTTTTATTTCAAAACTAATGCATTTATACTAAATTCTATTTTAATTTATAAAAAATAATTAGTTCACAATGAACTGGTGAAATTTATAAAAATTGCTGAGATGGAGTAAAGATAATTGTTTAATGCTTAATTATTGCTAAAATATGGAAACAATACATAAAGAGGGCAACAATCTTTCCTCTGAAACTAATGCCATTGTTGAGTAAAATCATGTTAGTGGTAGGAGAGTTATTACATCTCTCGAAGAATCATTTGCAGCATATTATATAACTTTCCAGGCATGTTTTCTGAAATCTAAACCACTAAACAAGTTCAATAATCCGAGAGAACTAATAGTTTTCCCACCTTATCCTTAGTCTCTTGACTGAATAGTTCTCCATCCAGAGAATCAGTGACCAAAAGAATAAGTACAAAATAAGTAGGCAACATTTTATTCTTTGGTCACGCTCAACTTAATAACAGAGTGACTGAGCGGACTTCTGGATTCCATCATTAGCTACAAGATCCATGTCAACATGCCAAATATACACTAGCAATATAGCATATAGAGCATGATGCCAACATGAACCACTTGAAGTTAAAACATGGAAATGACAAAACTCACAGTTAACGACTGCAACTTAATCCTAACTCATATCTCAGCTTCTACATTATCAGGTAAGAAAGTCTCTGCTAAAAGTCAGTGCCAGCTAATCCCTCTCACCCAAAAAGAAGCTCATAAACCTCCTTTGGATGACTTATCTTCCGAACCCAAATAGCTTGTTTCTGCACCCATTCCTATTACAGGTAATGAATCCATATCAAAACCTCTTTCTGCAGTTTTATTATAATCTTCATAATCACTTCCACCGGAACTACTCTCCTCTGGAGTTTGAAGCGAATCTGCCTCAGCTTCATCCGTTTTTAAGTCAACATCTAACATGTCTGCATCTCCTTCAGGAAGTCGTTGCTGAAGGGGCACGGCGTCACTGATAACTTGACCCATCTTCAGTTTCTCTCTGTAATCCTCCATTTCTGCTCTGTACCTCTCTTTATCTTTCATGGCCTTCTCTTGATAAACCTTTAGGACAGTGAAACTGAGTGCATTAATATAAACATTACACAAGACACAAGAAAAAAACAAAAGGAAGATGCATGCATGATAAGCTTATATCATTAAAGAAATTATTTACCGTCTTTTCTGATTCTTTTAACTTGTTCCAAAGTTCACCAATCATCCTACTAATCTCTCTGTCTTTTCCATGGTGAAGTGCCTTTAGTCTTGCATGCTGTTCAGCAAAGAAGAAATTGTACCCACTTCTGTTAGGTTTTGGATGAGCAGGATCTCTTCTTTTTATTTCTGATTTCTTCCTGCGTCTCCGACGATGAACACCCACTGAAGCAGAAGCGTTGGTATTATTAGCTGCGGCACCATGGGACGCATGCATTATAGGATTCTGTGGAGCTTGATAAAGCACTCCTTTGAGTTTCTCTGAACCAATCGTGACAGTAACTAGATAGCCACTTTCAAATTTCCCGTCAATGACCCCGATGACTGGAGATCCAGCCGAAGATGTTGCCATTGCTGAAGACCACAAGAGAATAAGCATTACTACTCATGAAAATAATCAAACAGTCTGAGTTAAAGACATGGAATCGCTGATGATTAAAAAACCATACGATAAAAACAAGTGCAACTTCAAGTCTTTTAGTAATATAAAAATTGGTCAACTTCTTGTAACCATTAGTTTACAATAGATTACAGTTTTGCAGATGAACTTTAGTAAAAATTAATACCACGGCCAAATCAAAAAGACAAGCTCAACTGTTACTAATAAAATAAGTGGTTAACTTCTGATAAAGCTGAGACTTTCATAAGAGATCTCCCTTTTGCAATTGATCTTTTATACAAATTAATATTATAGCCAAATCAATAGTCAGTCAAATAAACGCAAGCTCGTATATAAAATATGCCACAAAATTTCAAAATATATATAAAACAATGCACAAAATGGGCATTGATGTTTGATACAATGTTCCTTTCCATTTAAGTCATGGAACATAAATCTCAAAAGGTAGATAAAACACTAGACCTACTTCTGGTAAATCACATCGTGGCACCTGGCATGTATATCAAACGTTAGGTACTTAATCATGCACACACCAACTCTAAGCTTGCTCTCAACTATGACTATTTCATGAAAGAAAGGTCCTGTTTGGAGATACAGTAATAGGTTGAGAGGAAAGGGACGGTACAAAGAATAGAATTACTATGCCATTCATTAGATTTTTTATGATGGAAACGGGAAGGTAATAAATTTTGCATTCTATTGTTCAAAAGTTGGATGAAATGGTGAGAATTAGAATTGGTCTATGCATCCCCAAATTGAGGGAATATGGGATGTAGCATCCCTTTAAGTTTCATTCTACTTTACGCAATCCATAAATGGCTACCGTTGTCATTTCATTCTATTCCAGTCCACCACACCATTTTCTATCATTCCAAATATAGTATTAAAAAGTCCTAAGACTAAAAAATTACAATGACCATAATAAACCCTTTTTTTCTTTTGCTTAGTACGTTGTGATCAGCAATTAATATTGTTTCCGGAAAACAAAAAGAAGAGTGAAGACCTTCAGGCAATTTAGCAGCATTAACATTTGACTGTTGAAAAACAGCTGGTTGAATTTCTGGCAAAGACTGTGGGAACTGAATTTTTGGAGGAGGAACTGCCAGGGTTGATTGGTTCTGCAAAACATCTGTCAAAGAGAAGTGAAGATTTTACATTAGAACGGACTCACCCTTAACATTAGTTCAAACCAACAATGCGGTTTAAATGAAATTACCAGGAGCAGTAGGGTCCCATTCCCGGGATTTAAAATAGTAGATTTGTTCGTAGTGGTAGAGCAGTGAAGCATAGTACTTCCTCAAGACAAAAGAAGCATTTGTAGCTGTTGATGGAAAATTGAAGACTGAAGTTACGTCTTTCCATTTCCTCTCTCTAATTATCTGCAAGACAGATGAACCAGTTACAACTTTCAGCACTACAACCACAATAGTGAAGGTAATTCACAGTTTTCTGCCAGAATATCACACAAAAATGCTATAGAAATATGGAGGACAATAGATACCCAAAAACTTCTCACAACATTATTCTATCATAATCTTGAATTGAGAACACTCTAGAAAAAATATTAAATACAACATAAATTGAACTAGATTTACAAAAACATAGAAACTTGAACTAGATTTACAAAAGCATAGAAACTTTATTCACACATAAAATACTATGATCTTAAACATTAAAGAAAAGATAATGACAAAGGAGATTCACAAGATTCACATTGAGAACGGAAACATTTCAGCCAGCTTTCGTGCATATTCAATAACTACCTATAAATTTGTAGTAAAAACACCTTGTGTTATTGGAACCCGCAATGTTCAGAAGAACGACATTGAACACCAGGCAATATTAAATTGATTTAATACAGATTCTGTCAGAGATCCAATCTGATAGAATCCTCTCCCAGCTAATTTTTCTAAACCTCCAACTGATTTTATTGTTGATTGGTTGGAGTAACGCTTATTAATCGATCAATTATTTACTACTCAATGAAATTAGTAGAAACATGTATGCAGTACCTCTTTGTCCTTTTGCTAAAACAAATAAAAGTTACTACCAGAAAATTTGTCTTGTTCCAATTCACCAGTCACGGACATTAGACATGCACGGCAATTTAAGGCATGGAAAAGCAAAGCAACATAAAGGGAGTTATAATCACATCTTACTTTTGCAATCCCTCCACGGGAAGTCACTTCAACAAAGAGGCGATGCAAATCTAGTTCTCTTCCTCCAACAGTAGGAATCCTGCAACAAATTTCAAATGCAACAAAAGTAACTAAAAATGGTATTTGAGGGAGGGGCCCGGGCCTTCTGAATGTTCAAAGTTGTGCAATTAAAAGACATTAATTAGGACGGCAAAATACTTCCAGAAACTACAAATTATATGCTGAGGCCCCGCTTCAGACAATGTAACATCATCATTATTTTAAACTAGTTGACAAAGCAAAGAATGCCTCTAAGATTTCTTAGGTAGAACCACAAAATATCATCAGATATATCAATCTCAAAATCAATATATATAACTATAGACCACGATGTCAGGAATATGGCCCAACAAGTTTGCATTCCAATCCTCAGAAAGAATCAAGAACAAGCTCTACTAATTCACCTCTGCAGATTTTCCAGCGAACTCACTATCCTCTCTTACAGTTTATGGAGGCCTCAAAGTTTTTACACGTACGAACACTTATAAAGCAAATAAAGAAAATACTTATATACATAGGTAACAACCAAATGATATCCAGGGAGCTTACATGTATTTGGTACCCATAGATGCGTGAAGCTTCTCCAAGGTAAACATGAAGAGCTGGGAATTGTCTACAACTTCCTCATATTTTGCTAGAGGAAGAGGATATGCACGAAAGTTCGAAGCTACATCTTTGATGGGTATTGAGCTGTTACCAACGCCAGAAGTTGATGCCATTAACTACTTGGTAATTTCAGTCTTCAGTAATTTCCTGCTTCACCATCAACAACAAAGCAAGTTTAACATTTGATAGCACTGCGGAAGGGGGTGAGGGGAATAAGAAAAAGAAGGAATCAAAGAGAGAAAAAAAAAAAAAGGGAGGGGGGGGGGGAAAATCACCCAGCAGCATTTACAGATATGAAAAGGAAAAACATAAATGATAAATGAAATGGCTTACATGCAGACAACAACAAAGAAAAAAGAATGGAGACAAAAAAGTGAAAAGAAACAGACAAGTTCACAGGATAAGAAGAAGCAGAAAGAAATTGTCCCATGAAATAAAAAATAAAAAATAAAAAAGGAAAACAATAAAGAGAGAGAAGCCAATAAAATCACCGTGCAGCAGGAGGTTCAGGACTGAAACAAGCCACAAACCCTGATAGGAGGACACACAACAGGCTGAAGGGGTGGTGGTGAAATAACTTGCAGTGAGAAGGAGGATACAAAGCCCAAGAAAAGGGTATTATGGTACATAAAAGCTGTGACACAGCCATGAATTCCCTCAGATTACCGAGGATGTAACAGCAAGAACCCATCAAACAAAGCTCAGGGCTCTGGCCTTTGAAACAACAGTGGCTAATCAAGAAAAACCTTTTTAGACTATGGTAATAAAGACGCTCTACAAAGTCCCTTTCTAGTCTCTCCCAAACCCCAGGCACTGTTCACAGACCTATGTAGCCTATAACTGAACCCTGACATCGGTAGAATAGGATGGTATTCTATTGCAAATTGCAATTACGTGATATCTCTCTCAAAATATGTATATATGTATGCATCTATCTATATCTCTGTCTTAACATAACCCTGGCAAACCAATCTTTTCCATACATAAATACGCAATGCATAAAACAAGTCATTACTTTAATTGATCTTTCTCTATAATTTGATACTGTTTCAGGGTAAAAGGGAATTCTTGGGTTGATGTCATGATGCCAGCAAATCCATCCCTCCAGTACCAAAAAGTATCACAAACTTCAATTTTCCAAAGAAAATTCAAATCGGATTTCTTGTCCTTGTTGCATTGCACCACCCTCTAATGGAGGTCAATAAAGAAAATATAAATTCCTAAAGCAAAAATTTTCATTTATCCATTATCCATCACAATAAAGTGTGCACCTTGTGTGTATGTGTGTGCAACTTTCTTGCATTATATTTCATTAAAGAAGTTGAGAAGAAATAAAAAATAAATAAAGAGAATATATAACCGTAACTTACATTAAAAAGAATATGACAAGATGCAAATCCAGAAGCAGAAAAGAAATGTGAAAAGTACAGGTTTTGTTTATATAAAAAAGACTAAGAGAAAATAAAAATAGTAATAATATATGATGATATTATAAATGTGAGGGTTAATTTACCAATGGTAACAGAAGATATCATCATCTTCTCATCATTCAAATGAAATGACAGCAAGGAAGAAGCTTTCTTTTAAAGACAATAATAATGGCACTGTTATTATAAAATAGATTCGGAGGTGCCAATGAATGAATGAATTTGATGGTGAAGAAGAAAAAATAATAACCCTACAAATTTTATACCCATTTCTCGAATCACGCTTTTACCCTTCATCACTTCTCCATTCTTCCACATACTCAAAGGGTGATTCTGCCTTTGCCCACTCAATTTTGCATTCCTGAATATATTTAATTCGATGTGAAGTTAATGGTTTATTTTCTATTCAAATAATAATAATAATCCTTTCATCTTCTTCAAATTTTCTCAGTAAAAAAAACAATAATCCTTATAATTTTTTTTATAGAATTGTTGAAAGGGAATGAAATGGGCCTCAACCGCATCTGTAACAACTTGCGGAATGTGAAACGCTCACCACATAATATTGTCTATTTTATTTGCCTTAAATCTTATCTTTAGTCTTTAAAAAATAAGGAAAATTTTATTTTTATGAATTATTAATATATAAAAAAACTATATTTAATCCAATAAAAGAAAATATTCTTCTGTGCCTTAAAATAAAAGTTAATAAGCTTATTATTGTATAACGGTTATATTATAGGTGCACTCTATCACTTTATCAGGTTATATTTGGATTAGTGGTTTAAATATTTGATCACGTCTTAAAGGTATAATTATTAGTCATTTGTTTATTTGTAAAAATTATTTCCTTCAGAATAAACTTCTAAAATCGTAGAAAGAAAATAAATTAATAAGAAAAATTACAAATATTTTAATTAACAAAGATAAAGTCTAATGAAAGAAAATAATATCTTTCAAAGAGAGTACAAGTATGAATTTTGATAAATATGTTACTAAACTAATATAGATGCAATTTAATGAAAACATATATTTTTTTCATGTTTGTGCACTTTAAAATCACGTAAAAAAATTATGAATTTTGAAGAATTAGAACAAGCAAAATCCTAAGACAAATTTTAAAATAAGTTAAGCATTTTATATCTACTATTAAAAAACTCAAATTAATGCTATGAAATATAAAAAAAAAATAAAAATACTATTTAAATGGTTTCCTATTTACTAAGTCTAAATTGACCCATTTATCGACATAACAGTTCTCAATCCTAAAAATATGTAAAACTTTAAATTCTATATAACTATACTTCTTGGTACATTTCCTCGGTCCACTCTAAAAATCCAAGAAACATTCTTTTCTGAAAATAAAATATTATACACCAAAATAGAATTATACTCCATACTCAATGACGTACATTTTATTTAGGTTACTTTAAATTTAAAAACAAAAACTAAAAAGAAAGGATAGTTGATCCACTTTCTATGTATCTTTTTAACTTCCATTTATGATATTTTATTCCACTATCATGTTTTATTGTTTTCATATTATTTTAAATAACTTTTATTTAAAACTAAAATTATTATTTTTCAATTTTATTCTTTAAATTATCTTTTAAATCATGTTAATCTAAATTTAGTTATTTTATAAATTAAAATAATTATTTTACTATTTTATCTTTTTAACTATTTTTTTAAATTTAACTAATTATTTATAATAAAATTTATTTGACAATAAATATTATTCAAATTATTTTTTTATTATAATTTAATAAATTTTTGCAAGAATAAAAAATATATACATATGCACTACACACCGTGTTTCCACTAATATTAACAATGAAAATATGTTTACTACAAGAGGACATATCAAGCTAAATTTGTTTATCAGAATTTTAACATAATTTAAAACAAAATTAAGAAATAATATTTTTCAGAGAACTTTGACATCACATATTAATTTATCTTAATACTCCTTAAAAATGTTGGGAGGGAAATAGTGTTAATGCTGGCTTACAATTTTTATACAGTTGTAATTAGGGATGACAACATGTCTGGTTGGACATGAATATTATCTACTCGTACCCCAATCCAAAAAAAAAAACATTTACTCATTACCTACCAATTTATTCGTTGGGCATCTATTTTAAAAATACTTGCAGATTTTTTAAAACAAACAGATATTCGTATGTACTCATAAATTTTTTTAAAAAATATTTTATAATTTTTTAAATAAAATTTAAATAAAAATTGAATTTTAAATTTAAATTGAATTTAATTAGATATAAATTAAATAATAATTTTAATTAGATTTAACTTAATGAAATATAAATTAAATTCTAATTTCAACTTTCTGCAAGTATTCATGGGTACGAATAGTATGACCGCACTCAATCTGTTCATAAACGGGTATTAAAATATCCATTATCAGTGAGTAATAAATATCCGCAAATATCAACTACCTATTGTGGATTTTCAGTTCGGTTCGGTTCGATTCAATTCAATTCAGTTTAGTTTGGTTCGGTCCAAATTGGTTTGGTTTAGTGTGGTTCACTTCGGTTCAGTGCAGTTCGGTTCGGTCCAGTTCAGCTCGGTTCAATCCAGTTTAGTTCAATGTGGTTCGGTTAAATTCAGTTGGGTTCGGTTCGATTTAGTGTGGTTCGGTTCAATTTAGTGTGGTTTGGTTCAGTCTGGTTCGGTTCAGTTCATTGTAGTTCGGTTCGATCTGGTTCGATTCAGTTCGGTTCATTGTAGTTCGATTCAGTTTAGTGTGGTTCGGTTCGGTTCTGGTTAGGTTTCGTTCAGTGCGGTTCAGTTTGTTTCGGTTCGGTTCAGTCTGGTCTGGTTAGATTCAATTCAATGCAGTTCAGTTCGGTCTGGTCTGGTTCGGTTCAGTTTAATTCGATTCGGTTCGATTAGTTCAATTCAATAAAGAATATATAATGAATTATTTTTAAAATAACTTTTAAATGTAAAACTAGAAAAATATATATATAAATAAGAGAACCTTTTAAAACAATTGTTGAAGACAAAAGAGATAGGTAGACTAACGGTTAAAAGTCAACTATTTATTAAATAATTATTTTTAAAAATAATAATTAAGGGTACAATTGGAATAATGAATTATGGACACAAAAAGAGGATATCCTCTTTATATATTGTTATAGATGAACAAAAATAATCTAACTAAACTTAACTATGATTATTTGTATTATATTAAAGTAACCAAAACAAATTCTAAACTATTTATAATAAAAAAAAATATTAAAGTAAAATAAATTAATATAAATTAAACTTCTATCGGTTAATTGCTCACTTTTTTAATTATGTAGTTTATTCTATCTTTTTTCTTCAATGACCTCTTATCCTAAACACCGCACACTCTATTTTTTAATTCAATCACCATCATTGAGACAATGATCGTGAGCTTCTCATCTCCGTCACTACTATATAAGGCTATGCGGTCTTGCTCTCGTCGTCCCACCTTATCACCTTCACTGTAATTCTAACACCTCACACCCTCCTAACTAGTATGTCTTTTTTTGAACCTTAACTCTAACTAACATTTATTCTTTTTTTATATGTCTTTTGCATTCTCCTCATTTTTTTATACTCAATGTTTCATTACTCTCACTTCACCTTTTTTTTTTCATAGTCCTGTAATATTTTTCTTAAATATTTAGGCTTTTACCAATTTCGTAACTCTATTTTCTCCACTTTGACAAAATAGTTATTTGTGTAAAAGGTTAATACAAACCAATTTAAGCTTGTCCTTTGAATGTTTTGTTATTCAAAGTATACAATTTGTTTATGCTATTGTTTATACACTTGCTATATTTAATTTGGAAAAAAACATTATGTTTCAATTGTTTAAGAGGGACCTCACGATTGTGGTGTTGGTGCTAAAAAAAATTTTGGGTGTGACATTTTTTACGCACATTACAAAGCAACTATCGTTTTTCTCTATATTAATTAATTAATTATGAAAGTGTAAAATTTTACTTTAAATTCTCTCATCTCTTTATGAAGGTGTTTTAAAGTTCAAGACAACTAAATAGTATTTCAATTAAGTTTGGTTAGGTTTGGTTCGATTCAGTTCAGTCTGGTTTAGTTCAGTGTGGTTCAGTTTGGTTTAGTGCGGTTCGATTCGGTTAGATCTAGTTGGGTTCAGTTTGGTTTAGTGTGGTTTGGTTCGATCTGGTCTAGTTTGGTTCATTGCAGTTTGGTTCGATTGGGTTCGGTTCAGTTCGGTTTGATCCAGTTTGGTTCAATGCGGTTCGATTCAGTTCAGTGTGGTTCGGTTCGGTTCGATTGGGTTCAGTTAGGTTTGGTTCAGTGCGGTTCGGTCGGGTTCAGTTAGGTTTGGTTCTGTGCGGTTCGGTTTGGTTCGGTTTAGTGCGGTTCAATTCAGTTTGGTCTGGTTCGGTTCGGTTCGATTCAATGTGATTCAGTTCGGTTCGGTCTAGTCTGGTACGGTTCAGTTCAATTCGATTCGGTTCGATTCAGTTTAGTTCAATAAATAATATATAATGAATTTTTAGAATAGTTGTTAAATGTAAAATTAGAAAAAAAATGTAAATAAGAGAAGTTTTTAAAACAACTGTTGAAGACAAAAGAGATTTGTAAACTAACGGTTAAAAGTAAACTATTTATTTAATAATTAGATTTTAAAATAATAATTAAGGGTACAATTGGAATAATGAATTATGGACACAAAAGAGGATATCCTCTTTATATATTGTTATAGATGAACAAAAATAATCTAACTAAACTTAACTATGATTATCTGTATTATATTAAAGTAACCAAAACAAATTCTAAACTATTTATAATAAAAAAAATATTAAAGTAAAAAAAATTAATATAAATTAAACTTCTATCGATTAACTGCTCACTTTTTTAACTATGTAGTTTATTCTATCATTTTTCTTCAATGACCTCTTATCCTAAACACTGCACACTCTATTTTTTAATTCAATCACCATCATTGAGACAATGATCGTGAACTTCTCATCCTCGTCACTACTATATAAGACCATGCGGCCTTGCTCTCGTCGTCCCACCTTACCACCTTCAATGCAATTGTAACACCTCACACCCCACCCAACTAGTATGTATTTTTTTTGAACCTTAACTCTAACTAACATTTTATCCTTCTTTTATATGTCTTTCACATTCTTCTCATTTTTTCACTACTCCCACTTCACCTTTTTTTTTCATCGTCTTATAATATTTTTCTTAAATATATAGGCTTTTACCAATTTTGTAACTCTATTTTCTCCACTTTGACAAAATAGTTATTTGCGTAAAAGGTTAATACAAACCAATTTAAGCTTGTCCTTTGAATATGTTTTTATTGAAAGTATACAATTTGTTTATGTTATTGTTTATACATTTGCTATATCTAATTTGGGGAAAAATATTAAGTTTCAATTGTTTAAGAGGGACCTCACGATTGTGGTGTTGGTGCTGAGAAAGCTTTTAGGTGTGACATTTTTTACGCACATTACAAAGCGACTCTCGTTTTGCTCTATATTAATTAATTATGAAAGTGTAAAATTTTACTTTAAATTTTCTCATCTTTTTACGAAGGTATTTTAAAATTCAGCACAACTAAATAGTATTTCTGTTTAGTTTGGTTCGGTTCGATTTGATTCAGTTCGGTTTGGTTTGGTCCAATCCGGTTTGGTTCAGTGTGGTTCGGTTCAATTCAGTGCGGTTCGGTTTGGTCCGGTTTGGTTCGGTTCGATCCAGTTCAGTGCAATTTATTTGGTTCAGTGCGGTTTGGTTCAGTTCAATGCGATTCGGTTTGGTCCGGTCCGGTTCGATTTAGTGCGGTTCAATTCAGTGCGATTCGGTTTGGTCCGGTCCGATTCGGTTTGATTTAGTGCGGTTCAGTTCAATAAAGAATATACAATGAATTTTTAAAATAGTTATTAAATGTAAAATTAGAAAAATAATAT
>Ga0214544_1007324_pt1 | contig 19482 bp, 12 predicted proteins | sample CNSS3metaG_FD_160074 | JGI IMG/M metagenome (GOLD analysis project Ga0214544, IMG submission 160074) | Root nodule microbial communities from cowpea collected in UCLA plant growth center, Los Angeles, California, USA - CNSS3 | ecosystem: Host-associated > Plants > Roots > Nodule | place: USA... | reverse complement strand
TATATATATATATATATATATATATACACACACACACACACACACACACATTCACCAATCAAAGTCATACCAGCACTTGATCACATTTAATCATCAATTAGTAATCATATTATTAGGGAATTCAACAACCAATCATGAGTGACGTATATCTCCCTCTTCAGACATCCAATTCAAATCTCCACCGTTCAAAGTGAAGAACAACATATTGTGAAACACCTTCCAAAATTTCACCTAAATCGGACGGTTAACAAAGCGGGAAATGCAATTTTACAAAAACTGCGCAGACCAGAAAAAATCGGTGGCGCCTGGCGGCATGAAACTAGCGCCGGGGGGTTCTTATTCCATGAAAAGTACCAAAAATAGCGTTTTTCGTGAATCAGAGCACCACGCCTCACTGGTATGGCACCTAGCGGCCAATGGGTTGCCGCCAGGCGGTTCCTGTTGTTCCAGGAACCCAGAAATCTTCCTCGCACCTACGAACTTTATTCCAATCCCTACAATTCTGATTCCCTTCGATGTTAGACTCCATACTCACAGCTCAAGTGTTTAGATTTGCAATTTATTTCATACAACTTCTAATTCCATTCCGATTACAACACATAATAGTCACATACAATGCATACCAACAAATTTCTAAAAATGGTGATGACTCTTATGCCAAACAACATAAACAACCAAGAACAACTTCACACCGCCTGGCGGAAATACATGGCCCGCCAAGCGGTTCATAACAGAACCCAGTAATTAGGTCACTCCTGATGCGTCGCCTAGCGGCATCCTCATGTCCGCCAGGCGGTTTTTGGGCGAAAACCCAGAAAATTACGAAAAACAGTGCAAAAGCAAGGGAAAATCCATGCAATCATATTATGGCAAGGCACATTCTTTCATACACATTACAAAATACCCAAAGTAGCTCCCCTTACCTGAAATTCACGCTCCAATTGGTCCTCTAGCCCTGGTCCTTATGATGTCCAAGAGTTTCCTTTTTCTTCTTCACACAAAACTCAATTCTACCTCTCCCAAAACGCCAATGACTCCTCTGCAATCCTCTCTTGCCAGTACTCTCAACTGCAGTCCCGTTTTCCAATTATGGCTATTCTCTACCTTTCTTGGCTGCCACTTTTGCAGCTAGGGTTTATATGTCTTTTCATTACCATGCAAAAAGAGAAACTTAGCCAAAAAGGAATTTAATTTTGTTCTTAGCCAGGTTTGAACCCACAACCACTCAATTGTCAAGTCAAGTGTTCAACCAAATTAATCAATCATGTTTCATGATAATTCTTAAAATTTTAGGATTACATTATCACGTCTCACATTCAAATATATATTAAAATAATACACAAGTTAAAATAACATACAAATGGCATATATAAGACTTGAACCCAAGTCCTCTCACATAATAAAATAATCTCAACCACTTGAGCTAGGACTTTTCCACATCATAATACTCCGTATTAAATATCTTAAAAACTCGTATTACCCGCATTTAATAAATAATTATTTAATTAATTATTTAAATTTCTCGGGTCTTACATTCCATATTTACCTACATAATTTTACATGCTATAGGTGCAATTAACTACATACTAAAGTCCTACTCGAAATAAAAACATGTGGTTCCTGCCTCTGCGATGTTGCCTGGCAGTAGTCATGGTACCGCCAGGCAGCGCATACTAATTCCAAGGCTGTCCAGGTTTCCCACCCTCATCGTGACCCCATCTAATCCCATACACACCATACAACATTGTTCATATTTAATTTCAATTGCACACCTTGTAAAGAGTTCATACTTGATCATATTGACATCAATTTTAATAAACAATGCATTCTCCATAGACATGCTTCAACCTAAACATTCCCAATTTTCCCAGCATGAATCATAACCCTAATATCATACAAGGCAACGAAATTCCATCAATTGAAACATTAAGAACCAATCACATTAAGCCAAACATACACATACGTTAACAATTCGATACAGACCTCCTCACGTCACTAACAATCCAACCAAAATTGAGAAAAATAGCAGCAACATCTACAGCGCCTGGCGGGTCACTCCCGGCCGCCAGGCAATTCATAATCCAGAAAATGTGAACCAGACCCAAATTCAAATATTTAACAGTTCCAACATGACCCATAACACATTTTCATATGAATCATAAATAAAACATGCAGTCAAAACCCTCCTCACTATCCTCAATTGCCATTCAATTTGCTATTCTATTTGATTTTCCAGCACCCTCCTCACTATCCTCAATTGCCATTCAATTTGCTATTCTATTTGATTTTCCAGCACCCTTGACTGCTCCTCTAGCTAGGGTTTCTCTTGCCCCTTCACATTCTTACCAAAACTAGAATTGATAAAAAGAAAGTTTATTGTCTTGTCCAAGCCAAGGTTTGAACCCATCACCACACAATTGCAATTCAAGTGCACAACCATTTCAACTAAGTCATCTTTCATGATAAAATTCATACTTCAAAGATTATATCCTACTTATCACGCTCCAATCACATCATCAGAACGAAAATAATAAAATAAAATAACACAAATGGCATACACAAGACTTGAACCCAAGTCCTCTCATACAATCAAAGTACTCTCAACCAATTAAGCTAGTACTTTTCCACGTTATAAAGGTTAACATTTATTGTCATAAAGGCTTCCTTTACCCGCATTTATTAAATAATTATTTATTTAATTATTTAAATTTAGTGGGTCTTACACTAGCTCACTTGTCTCTTGTACTTTCAGAAAAAAATCAGCCGTCATCCTCCCCTTTGCACTTAAAATTGAGCTCTGCTAGGGTTTAGCTTCCGCTCGTTCGTACTAGCTTAAGAGTTCGCTCCATCTCACGTAAGTTGGTCTTGAACCTTGATTTCCTTTCCGAGTTGATTTTCATGAGTTCAGTTAAAGTTCACGTGGTAACCCTATTATCCTTTTGTTCCACTGTTTTCCAGCTCCTAAGCCTCTACTCAGAGTTGTTGTGCTCTACGTTACTTGTCCAATCTTGTATTAAACCCTTCCAGGTAAGGGAAGCTAGAAGTAAGGGAAGCTAGAACCCTCCTGATTGTTTGGGGTGATTGTGGTTGTTTGGTGTAGATTTCGTGATTGATTGAGTTTTGCATGATGTTATGGATGTATGAAATAGTTGGATCATTGTTTGGGTATGCCAATATGTCTACTGCAGGTGAAAACAGTGGCGAGAACTAATAAACTCGCCCAAGCGAGCATGTCTCGCCTAGGCGAGATTAACAGGGGCTCGCCTAAGTTAATTTCCACTACGTTTTTGAGCGAGCGAACGTCTCGCTTAGGCGAGGAGAGTCTCGCCTAAGCGAGAATGCGTGCAAGGCCACTGTACTGGGAGTCGAGCTCTCGCCTAGGCGAAGGGAGCTCGCCTGAGCGAGAGTCCCTCTCGCCTAGGCGAGACCCTTCTGCCTGAGCGAGAAGCTGGGCGAGAATTGGCTAGCCCTAATGTTTTCCTTGATCTCAAATGTTGACAATATGCTTGTATGGGTATTATCTTTAAGAATATGAATTGAATGACCTTTATGAATGGGATGGTGTATGAGTGTGATTCATGAGTTTTAACAAGATGTGAGTATGATATTTGTGTGAGATGATTCATGGAATTGTAATGATGAGTTTGGTATGAGTTCGACATGAGACATGAAAGGGTTGGTATCAATGTGGCATGGTAATGATATGGGATGGAGTTCCATATTCATAGTTCGAGAATAATGAGTTGATATGGTTTGGCTGGTAATACGAAAGAAGTGAATCATAAGGAACTTGTATGTGATGTATATGTATATATGTGTGTATGCATGCTAAATCCGTTTGATTGATTAAGAATGATTGGTCCGTGTCAGTGCGTAATTCCTTGGAGTCTCTAGGTGGGACTTTTAGGATCGCGCTTCAGTGGTCGGGACGTAATCCCATGGCCCCTATTAGTGGGTGTCCATGGTGGTGCCCCATCTATATGGTCTGGTAGGATTTAAGGTAAGGTTGCATCCTGATGCTCTAAGGAGTTAGTTAGTCTCACTTAGAGCGGACTGACTCCTGCGGTGAGAGTAGCAGGAGGCTTGAAACTCATTAAGGGTTAACCTTGTGTGTGAGGGAAATTGATTCATTGTAACACTTGTAACACTTAGCTCGGGAGTGAGCCTAGGTATCCACCACAAGTGCAAGCATCCGCTGAATTCGACCAAGCTATCTGTATCTGGATGAGTTGAGTCGAGTCTTAGTGTATTGATTGAAAGGTTATCACATGCTTGGGTGGTAGATGTATATTGTATATGTATATTGAACTATGAAGGTACATTTGATTGCATGATAAAAATATAGTTGGCTCTAGCTTACCCTTCTCTTGTTGGTTGTTTTGTATGTTGTTCCTCTACCTTTGCGATGATCATCAATTTATTGATGAGAGCATATGCGAGAGGTAACCGTGGTCAAGGGGAGAGACGATTCCGCTGTATAGTCCACTTGGGCTGGACTGGAAGTTTCTTGTTGGACTTTTCTTTAAGGCTACGGCCCATGTATCAATTTGACTCTTGTTTTTTTTTATGTTCCCCTTAAATTTTATAACTTGTTTTCTTATGACTGCCTTGAGTTGTAAGGAGTTAAGTCCAAAACTTCCAGATTGCGTTATTATGTTACCTTGTGCGACGTTGTTGATAAAATAGTACGTCACATTAACTTATATTGATTTTTTTTCTAAGGATCAAGTTAAATTTTTTAAAATTAATAAATAAAATTTTAAAAAAAAAATATTGCGAGAATATTATATATCTGAAATGACGAGGTTTTACTCGTGTACCCTTCCACATACAACACAACAAAGAGAGAAAGTTCCCTTCTTTCTTTCTCGTTCTCGATATTTCTCCATAGTTCTATTTTTCTCCTTAAACTCTGTTTCAGATTTGCAAATAACACAAACAACCATCGGAGGGAATCCAAATCCTGCCGCATAATGGAGGACTTGCCGTTGCCGGCGCTCTTCGAGCAAGCTCGCAAGATCCACGCCGCCGCCACCGAGTCCGCCGTCGACCAGGTACGCTATTTGCACGCCCCTTTGTTCTGTTTCTGATTTTTGTTCTTTACTCGACATGCTTCGTTTTTGGGGTTCAGGAGGTTGTGAAGAAGGGGTGCCAGGCCCTGCATAGATGCGAGGACATGGTGAATAATCTAGGTTTGTTCTCTTCCAACGAGACCAAAGAGGATATCAGTACCGCCAATCTCAAGTACATTCTGGTTCGTACTTCTCATTATTCTCTCCCAAACCTAATTTTAATGGTTGCTTCCTTCCCTTGATTCTTTTTCTTCTTCTCCTTTTATATGTTTTAGTTTAGGTATGTCAAGTTTTAATTCAAGCGATTGTTTAATATATTCGTGGAAAATAGTGGCAGCATGAATTATCTAGTTCGTGTTTGGAAGAGTAAAGCAGGCTGTAGTGGTTTGGAGTTGTTTTTGCTTCTTAGCCAAAGAGCCGTCTGTTTAGGAGTGTTTTGGCTAATAGAATGGATTTTCTTGGACGGCCCGAATCATATTCAGTTTTTCAAACTCCTAGAGTCGTAGAAATTAAGTACATTGAGAGTGGTTAAACAATCCATCAAAACATGTGGGTTGAGGTTGATTAACTTTATTATGCTTTTAGAGTGAAATACAAGTCACTGAGCATGCTATGTAATAATTTCTCGTAACGTAATAAACTATTATACTTTTTGTTTTTCCCTATCTTTCTGCATGAGGTCCACCTTGACATTTTTAAATCTATACCCACTCCATTATAAAATATCGATTTGCAGTGCCCAAACAGTGCAGACAGTACTTTCCAATGCATTATACTTCATTGTGAAGCATCCTACTCTACTGATCTCAAAACTTGTTAAACGATAATTTATGTGTTTAACTACAACTGATTCGTACTGAGAATGTGTTAACAACATATCCAAAATGGAGGAAAATGATTAGTGAAGTTTCTTTCATTACCATCATCGAAAGTTAAAAATAATTTTTGTTGTGCCTCTATTTAAAGTTCTTGTTTTGAATGGTTTGGAATTTGTATTGCATTCTCTATTGAAGGTAGATTTCATGCAAGGTATTCTGTCAGTTTAGTAATTTAGGACAGTATTTACTCTCTGATAGAATGTAGTTGCTTTTTATAAAGTGCATTTGATAATGAAAATGTCTTCTTTTTGCAAAAAGCACTCTGCTCAAAATCTATTCAGCTTGTAGAAGGATTTAGTGGTGAATTTTCTAATGGAAAAAGTTTCATCATGGGAATGGTTGTTTACACTGTTTCCTGCTGTGCTTTACATAAAGGAATTTGCAACAATTACTAATGGAAAAGTGGTTAGTGGTTGGTTAGAAAGAAATCTATCATCACTATGCATTTCTTCAACTGATTAGTTGAATCGAGCATAATAGTATGTATAATGTGGTAAGGCTGGACGCATGCACTGCCCATGGGATATTTACTTCAAGTGTTTTAACTTCTAATTAGTACTGATTGTTAAACATAACTCAGCAGTTGAAATTGATAGCCTTTTACTATTCTTTTAATTTCATGTCATAATTTTCTCAGGTGCCATTTTATCTTGCGGAGTTGATGGAAAAAATAGCACAGGAGGACAGGTTACAGATTCTAAAGGCTTCCCAGGCAAAGTTAAAGGTGAGAGATGATGATCCATAGAAAGGAAACGCCTTTCATCAACAGCCAATTCAACATAATACGTAGCATTACTAATTAAACTTTTGAAATATTCATTTCAATCAAATCTTAGTGAAGACATCCTTTTGTAGGAATTTATCTCATTTTGTGAAGCAATGGAGCTGGTCCCAAAAGAGGAGTTAGAATCTTATATTGAAGGAGCACCAAAAACTGTTGTGGATCAGAGAGCTAGGAAGGTGTTATTTTTTCTTCATATTTTTTTGTTAGTTTAGTTATATAACATGATTTATATAGATTCAGGCACTGTAAGTTTGTATCCTGTTGTGCAGATTGCTAGGTTCAAGCGTCAGAGAGCTGCAGAATCAAAGTTGTTAGAAATAAAAGAGCGAAAGGAACGGCGTGGGCGTTCTACTAAAGCAGCTGCACTGTCCACACCTGTTGAGGCGGGAGAGGAAGAAGTATTGGATGATGACGGTGAAGAAGAAAGAGAGGTTTGTGTCTGACCTGCTATTTGTTTTGTGTGAAACTGTTAGTATTCTGTTACTACTATTTTGTGAGCATATGCTACATGCCTGTATAACAAAAAATATGTTTTAATTGATTCATTTGCTCCACACAATATAGGCTTAAATTCTTCTTACTTCTGACAGGACAACATATGTACTTAGCACCCACTGGGTATGTTTAAAGGGTTTGGATAAGTTCTTAAAAGTTGGTTGCTGGGACCTGTATTGGTTTTACATGTACTTGACTCTGGCTTGTGATTTATGAAATGGATTTTAGCTGTTTCAAAATGCCTGAAAGAATTTGTGTTTGTGATTGCAATATCGTGATTTCTATGAAGTATGAGTTATATCTGCTCATTCATTTATTTATTTTACAGGCTTGGACCACCACCATATCTTTGGCAATCTGTAAGGTTGGTTTGTACTTAGCAGTTTCTGTTTAAAACTTCTATTTCCATTGTTCTCATGTTTATCTTGTGCCATTTGAACCCAGGCACTAGATCTACTGGATATGTTGAAAAAAGAGGAAGAGATGCTTTCTGCTGTGAAGGATAGACAATCCAAGGTAGTAAAATGCTTGGTGTGTCAAATACTTCTGAAGCACTGATCTGTTACCTAGTCAGCTGGGGGCCTGTTGCTACCATTTTACATTGATATTATTACACAGTGAAATATTTAGTATTTTATGAAATGTTGTGTTAATCAAAACCTGAAGACGTGTTATAAAGTAGCAGAAATTGATACTCGTTAACTTTATTAAGACATCATAGCATGTTTCTCAAGCTAATTCTAGAACTCGGGCCAAATAATAGGCATATTTTACTTGAAATTGGAACAGAAAATTGTACATTCTTTCTGATTTAGGTTTAGTTTTATTTACTATTACTTGTGACTTTGCCATGTTTTAGGATGGGGCTGAGTTCTCCAGGGATGTTTTGGATGAACGTGCCAAGAAAGCAGAAGCTTGGCATCGTGATGCTGCAGTTCGTGCTCGGTACACTAAGCCCTCACCACCAATCACATGTGCCACTTTTGCCCAAGATGTTCTAGAAGGAAGAGCAAAGGCTTCAGAAGCACACGATCACAAGCACCAACCATTGATATTTGGACCTGCCAGCCTTGTGAATGGAAGCTTAACAACAGAGAGAGAAAGAATGGCAGCTCAGGTCTTCCAACCTAGTCATAGGTACGCATTATCCCCTTTATCAATAAAATGCACGCAGCCTTGCTAATGGAAGGCCTCGGAATGGGGAAATATTAGTGGGCTTTTAAACAGACATATATGCCTGAAAAGAGATGAAATAATTTTTATTTCCTTGTAACTTGGTTGAGTTTCACAAATCCTATGGGAACAAGGTTTAAGCTAATGATACTTACACTCTGCTTATATTTTTTGAGATGCTAAGTTGAATATTTTTTTGAAAGGATGCCAACTATGAGCATTGAGGAAGCTGGACTAAAAGAAATGGAAATAATGAATAAATGGCAAGAGAGAAATGTCAAACTCATGGAAGAAGCCAATTCATCTTGGCACAATGATAGGAAGTCAAAGCCTGGAGAAGACGATGATGAAGATGACGATGCAGCACAAGAGAAAGCAAGGGCTTGGGATGATTGGAAGGATGATAATCCACGAGGTGCAGGAAATAAGAAACTTACCCCTTGTGGGTAAACTCAGTTCTTCCCTGTCTTGTGAGTAAACGGGGTTAGGATAAATGTTTTTGGACGAAATCTCGTAATCTATAGTTGATATACTCGTAATTAGATTGTGTCAAGATTTTACGTGTACCATGATTTCATTTGATTACATGTGCATATTCTAGGAGTGCAACTATGGTCTTACTCTATCTTGCTCACTTTTTTTTTTGTAATTTGCACCAAAGGTATGCCTTGTTAATTGTTATATCAACCGAAGCTCATTATATTAACAAATCATGACCATCTTTCTTATCGAATTACTGAATAAATTTTTTATTATACCCAGAGAACCGATCCTTTTCTCGCTAAACAGCAAGAATTAACCATGGATCATATTCCCTCTCTTTGTTAATTTCTATTGCACTAGCCATCATGGTTCAGATTTTGCAGCATTGTGGCTGTAGAGTATTTTGGCTGCAGAAGACCAAGACCCTTTGGAGAATAAATTTCATCTGTTCATGTAGTGACACCTCAACTTCCGTTATCCAAAATTAGTTCTCATTTCACTGAAAAATTGTGAGAAGACAATGAAATTATTAATCCTACCTATTGGCCTACATATGTGTACAGTAAATGTGTGCGCATCTCTATGTTATAATAGAATATTGTATTTTCAAGTTTCGGCTTCAGTAGTTCTGTTCGATCATTCCACTACAAGCGTGCACAAAGATTTATGTATTTTGTTATGCATCATGATTTATTTTAGCGGATAGGTAGTGACTAAAACTACTTTTATAGGTAACCCATTTTTTTTTTCATTTTGTAGTACGCCTAACATATATTTGTTAGTTATACAAAAGTTAGAAAAGGGAATTTTAACTTATTCTCAGACCATAGAAAATTGCAAGAGATCTGCCTGGCACTTTCGCGAGATTCATCATAAAATTGTTATTTAAACAACAAATTATATAAAATAATTTATATTTAGATAAGTTAAGCACAAATGATTAACATATTAAACCGTCTAAATCTTATTGTGAAAAAAAAATTGAACGCAAGTTACTGAAGAGTATGCGAGTAGTTTTTTCTTGTTCCACCGATCATATTTTAATCTTTGAAAAAACCTTAATCTAAGCTCGTCGAGAACTAAACCTTTTACCTGCGGTGAATTCATCTCTACACAAAATACGTCTCCTTACATTTAAGAAAAAAAATTAAAAGAGGGATGTTAGTAGATTTCTTCCCAATGCCCAATTTATATACTTTTGAGTTAAATATATTTTTAGTCTTAAATTTTGATATTCAGTTTTTGTCTTCAACTTTTGATATATTTGTGTTTTCAAATTTTTAAAATAAATGAATATAATATTTTTAATTTAATTATGTTAATTTTTTTATAAAATAAATTAACATAATTAAATTAATAGAATTATAATTATTTATTTTTTAAGTTTATAAATCAAAAATATATCAATGATAAATTCTAATTTTGTATTAAAATAATATATTTTGACATTCACTCGTCAACGATTCAACGCTGCTACCATATCAATTTGCATGGGCCCAATATAAGCATCACCAAAAATTCGAGATCCCTGAAGGGAACAAAGGCTACGATTTTCTTCCTCTTAGGATCAAAATTTTCTCACACTTCGTTGTCATACTAATACTGCTGTACTCAATAAGGTGGATAAATATCACATCAGCCTTTAGCCCCTCCAATCTTCTTGTCTTTGAAGTTCTTAAATCAAAATTAAAATAAAGAAAGTACATTTCTAAAATTCATGTATGGGAGAATTTGAAGCCGGCATTGCCGAGTTCACACTCCAATAACAGATCTTGAATTTTCTGCAAAACGTTAAAATTTTACATAGAAACTGCAAAAGCTCCGGTGAGTGATCTTCAGGTCAATAATAAAGGCAAAAATATAATATATGATATTGCTATACGCAAACAATCATTGTCTTTCCTCTTGATTCCAATAAAAATAAATCTTATAAAAATATCAGTGATATTTTTGCCCCACAACCATGAAGGATCTGAGATTGTAGAATTGGTGAAGAAGATATTTGAAGTTCCTAACTTGTGAAAGGTATTATATTTATATGGATGCAAACAATTGGGCAGTAATAGTGGGATTAATTGACGGATAAGATAACTGGGTGGTCCAGAAAAAGATATCAATTCACTTGTTTGTATTGTTGTTTTTATACTACATATACTACCAATCACAAGAGGGACCAATTTTTCAAATTGGGTAAACCAAGTTACGAAGCAACCCTTCTTCTTCTGGATTTGTGTTACTTGTATACTTATACGAAGAAGGGAAATTCAAAAATATACTTCTTGTACTTTCAAATAATATGATAAGATAACTTATTTATGTCAAATTTTTTATACCCTGGTCTTGCAAATCTATTATTAATTATTCTTCTGTATTTTGATCATCACTAGACAGGTAAGCGACTCTGATTTAATTGAATATTCCATAGGCAAATTGATTTTGGATATGCATTCTTTTTGTTGCTGAGTTTCTCTCTCTTGCAATTAATGGTGACAAGCATCCAGGAATCGTGTGCCTTTTGCTTGCGAAAATGGTGAAGGAGTGTGAAGAGAGGGGGTTGGTGGTGGTTGGAGAAGAAGGGGAATTAAATTAAAATAAAAGAAAGGGAGGAGCATGTGGGGTTGAAATAGGGCAGTGTTTCACTGAAAACCAGGGAGCACAATTCATAGTTTTCTTTCTATTCATCAGTGTAGAGTAGTAGAGTGCCCTTTTTCAACCGAATGTGCAGTGTTACACGTGTAAGAGGGCATCCATCTTTTATGCATATTTGTATGGTCCTTTCTTTGGAAGATAGCTTTCACATCAGTTACATGAGGTTTGCTGTTTGGTGTGACGGGTGGAGTTAAATCGTCCACTGGGATCATGCTTTTTCCCTAGCTGCAGTTTCTGCTTCAGTGGCTTGTTTTTTCCCTGGAAGTTGCAGCAGTGGAAGTGTAAGTTGCTGAATGTTTTTTTAAGGAAACTGTTGCTTTAGTCACATTCTGCACCCATCAATTTCACCGGGTATTGCTGTTCCTCAATTATTGGACTGGCAATGTACTAAGCCTAGTTGGTTCCCAATTATTGAATCATTTTGTGATCTGTTTTAAATCAGAAGTGGGTCTATGCTTTTCCCCATATATGTGGTCTGAATCATGTGAGTTGTAAGGTAATGTGGGACTTAAAGTTTGCTGGTTTTGTTTTTTAACTTTTGGTTTTCAGTTGCAGAGGTGCCAGAGAATCCGATCTCACAGGAATAATGGGTGAGGAGGAAATTTCTGTTTTGGATAGAGTTGGGTGTGACAACAAGAGTGACACTGAAAGCATGTATCCCATGTATTTTGGTGTTTCTTGTGCATTCTTTGCGCTCCAAGTGCTCGCAGAAGTGCCACAGGTTGAAGTTCAAAGATGGTGTAAAATCCGTGACACCATGCTTCAAGGGAGCGCTCAGCTCTTGGGGTTGGTAGTGTGGAGGCTTCAGAAGGGAATGCCGGAGGGAGGAGAGTGCCGACTCAAAAGGGCCGAGAGAGAAATCGAGAATCTGAAAAGGATGAGGCACGAGGATGCCAAGGCCAATGAGAAAGTTGTGGGAATCTTTGCAGCACAGGAGCAAAGTTGGTTGAGCGAAAGGAGGAGACTCCGCCAGCAGATTGGGGCTCTACTCACTGAGTTGAGAGTTTTTGAGAGAAACAAGGATGCTGCTATTTGTGAATTGAGTCAGAAATTGAAGAACATGGAGGGTTTGGTGGAGTCAAGAGACAAGGAGATGGAACAGGAGGAGCAGAGGAGGAAGGAGCTAGAAGAAAAGCTGAACAAGGTTGAGAGGGATGCTGAAGAAATGAGAGACTCCGCCAGGCGTGAAGCTCAAGAGCATTCTTCTGATCTAAGGAAGCACAAAACTGCTTTCATTGAACTGGTGTCAAACCAGAGACAGCTTGAGGCTGAACTTGGTCGCGCAGTTAAGCAAGTGGAAGCTACTAGACAAGAACTTGCTTCTGTGGTGGAGAAGAAGGAGGAATCAGATTTGATGGTACAGAAGTTGTCTTTGGATATTGCAAAGTTTCACAAAGATTTGGAACAGAAGGATAAAATTTTGTCAGCCATGTTGAGGAAGTCTAAACTGGACACTGCAGAGAAGCAAATGCTGCTAAAGGAGGTTAAGTTATCAAAAGCTAGGAGGAAGCAAGCAGAGCAGGAGACACAACGATGGAAAGCAGTTTCAGAAGGAAAACACGAAAGACATTCCTTAAAAAGCATGTTGGTGAACTTGAGTTCAAGGATGGATGTTTTCCCTAGTGCTAGAGGTATGCAGCATAGTTCCACAGGGTCCTCACACATTGCAAATGAACCAGACCAACCTCCCCCCTTTCCTGATCACTATGCGCAGCAAAGAATTGGAGATTTGTGTAAGACAAAACTCTTCAAAGTTCTATTGTATCTGATTTTATTTGTTGCCAGTATTTCCCTTGACCCTTTCTCTCATTATTTGGTGTTCAGCCATTCCTGCTAATGCTAAACGTTTGGAGGATTGGATGCGAGCTGAGGCAGAAAGGTATGCAACCTTGATCAAACAGAGGCATCATTTAGAGCTAGATGCTTTTGCTGAGCAAATGCAGCTCAAAGAAGAGAAAGTTGAGGCGTTTCGCTGGCAGTTGTTGAGGACAGAATTAGAAATGAAACAGATGCAGGCACATGTGGAGGAGCTGGTCAAGGATGTGACACAACTGAGACATGACAAGATGAGATTGGAGACCTTACTGTTGGAGAGAGAAGATGAACTGACTTCCCTGCAAGAGAAATTTGTATCAAAATTAAGACCCTTGAAAAGTAACTCAAGTTTCCCACCACAATCTTCAGAACTAGCACAAGATGCTGTGTGGTCAAAAGTGAAGGTTGTGAAGAGAAAGCCAGGTGAGAAAGTGCTAGAAATGATGGAAGCTTCAGTTGAGGAAGATTGTGAGAAGGAAGTACACTGTCTGCCCAATGACCAGCTTAACAGTGGTAGTTTACTTGTTCAATCTCCAGAAAACGAGATTGAAGAAGAAGAAAAAAATGTTTCCAGGGAGGATAGTGGTACTCCTACTCAAAACCTGTCTCCAAACAAAGTAGAAGCTGATGCTTCTGAGAAGATAGCATCTAGCAGCCAGACCCCCAGTTCAACAAAACAGTCCCTATGGAAGATGGATCTTCATGCTCTTGGAGTATCTTACAAGATCAAGAGGCTGAAGCAGCAACTTCTTCTAGTTGAAAGGCTAACAGGAAAACAAGCGAATGAAGAACAAGCAGAAACCAGTGATGATAGCAAAGTTGGTATGAAGGCATATCTGTCCTTGACTACTCTGCTGAATAAACAAGTTGCAAGATATCAATCCCTCCAAGAGAAGACAGATGATCTTTGCAAACGGATGGTAAGCATTAATTCTATATAGTTCCATTATCTTTATATTATACCCATGTGAACATTTTTGGCATCATTTTGATACCCTTTTATGAGATAGTAAAAATGGAACAATGATGCATTCATTAACTGCTATATTATAAATTCTAGTGTCCAACTCCATTTGGCATTGCGAAGAATGAATGAATGATTTGTTGCACATTATTTCAGCACGGGAATGAGCTGTATGCAAGCCGTGGAGATTTGAATGGTGCAAGAGCAAAGGAGAAAACATCAACACTGGAACAGTTCCTGGAGGAGACATTTCAGTTACAGAGGTACATAGTTGCAACAGGACAAAAGTGGATGGAAATTCAGTCGAAGATTGTTTGTGGGTTTGTTGGGGTGGCAGAAGAGATGCAGAAAAGTTCTGGCATTGACATGAACCGATTTGCCGACAGTATTAAAAACCTGTTCCATGAAGTTCAAAGAGGTCTTGAAGTTAGGACAGCTAGGATTATAGGAGATCTTGAGGGAACACTAGCTCGTGAAGGAATGACATGTTTGAGAAGGTAGCAACGAATTCATGTGTTTATTTGTCTATACTATACCTATTACTCTACTTAATAATACCAATCTGTATACAAAGATTCCAATGCAAATTCAAACTTGTATCATTTTTCTTGTCTCCTTGGTTGACTTGAACTAACTCATAGACCCACCTTATTAAAAGGTGACAACAAAAAACCATTCTAAACTTCACGTATTTTCCTTATCTTAGGGCCTTAAATATTTTTGCTGTTTGTTAGGTTGGATAAATTAATGAAGATTTTAGTGTTTCCTATTCCCATTTATAACATACTCCACCAAATATACCTACCTATCATTATGTCGCTGACACGCTCCACCACATAAAGAGCTCTACTTTTGTAAATAATTTATGCTAGGGAATAAATAATATAAAAACTCTGAGCATTTTCACTTTAAAAGTACTGTCTATGAAATACTGGAATATCATGACATTATGATCTTTCTGAATAATTAACTTTTTAGGTGGATCGGTGTCAAATGTCATTGGTAATAATTAATTTTCATATACAAAATTTAAGCTTCGGTAATATATATATGTGAGAAAGTTACAAGAATACATATACGCATATGTACGATAACTTCTAGGATTTGTTAACCGATTAAATATGTGTTTTCTTTTTTAATTTTTAATTAAAATTGAAATTAGTGTCTTTTTAAAATTTTAAATTAATTTAATCTTTATTTTTAAAGATGTGTAAATTTAATCTTTTAATCAAATTTTGTTAACTATTTAGCATTTTAAACACATTTCACGATAACATTGAAGTAAAAATATATAAAAGATATAAACAACTCAAATATTATCATGAAATAGTATTTGAAACGTTAAATAAACTTAATAAAATTAAGTTAAAAAACTAAATATGTGTATTTCCAAAATCGCGGAACGTTGGATCAATATTTTAAATAGAAACTTCACTTAAAAGTTAAAGAAAAAATCATATTTAACTTTTTTTAATAAAATAAAAAAGAGAAGAATGATAACTAAATAATAAAAAAATCAAGCGTTATGAGTTTAATATACCCTTCCACTCATAGGCCTTTGTCCCTACTTCTAACTTCTAATCACAAGGTTTTTTTTTGCTAAACTTTTGGTAATCGCATGAGTTTTGATTAGACTACGTGAAATATTTGCATTTTTATTTGATGAAATAAATAAGGTATGGTATATGATGGCTGAGTGATGTAAAAGTTTTCTCTTTTTCAAAAAAGTTGTGAGGGAACAAATCTCATATCTCTCTCTTTTCCCCGTCTAGCTTTCAATTTGGAAAGTAGAAGAAAAGCATTAAGGAAAAAAATGAACAGAAAAGTGTAAGCACCAAAATTTGTCCAAAAAAGTGAGTTTCATTTTGAGGTGGTGAAAGTGTGGAAAAGACGTGTTCATTACAACATACTAATCTCATCTTTATTGGGCCACTATCCATTGGATGAGCCCTCAAATTTATCTTCTTGGGCTTTCAAACCATACAACATTTAATTATAATATAATTTGGCTCAATGCCATGAATATCCTTCATCCTACACTTCAAATAAAAATCATGGGATATGAGGCTATTGTAGGAATTTGCTTTAAGAGAAAAACATAAAAGGAAAGGGAATATTGGATTAGCATTAAGTTGAAAATAACTTGAAAACAAACCCACTTTAATTTTTTTTTTCTCCTTTAAGTGGCTTATCACTTCATCTATATCTGCTTTTTTTTCTTCTTCTTTATCCTCTTTGCATACAATGCTTATCTGTTTTCAGTGTCGCACTATGAAGAGAAAAAAGAAGCAATATTAATTTTGAGAGAAAAAAAAAAGACAAGAAAATAGCATACATTTATTCTTCCCACCAACTCTCTGATTATGGGTACTTTCATATTTTTTGATTAGAGTACAAAGATTTATCAGCTGATGTACAAATATATAAATGAGACCGTTTCATGAATCCTAGGCCTGTATTTAATAATATTGGTGATGTCTCTATAAGTGAATCATCTCCTCAAAGATTATTTATTAGTGGTATAGATTCATTTTAGTAACCGACTTAAACAAATACAATATGAAAATATAAGAAATATCAACATGTACAGACTCAAGCTAGATATAAAAATTGTTGGAATTCTAAGTTTAAATTTTACATCGAATAAAATATAACAAAATTGTGTACCATATAAAAAATAATAATAATGATATTTTAATATATTTTTGTTGATTCACATTTAATTCATCACTCTAATTACCTAAATTATTTATTTTTATTCTTTTAAGTTATGTGTGGTGATGATTAATTAGAATGATAAATTAAAAATAGATAAAAAAACAGGTCAAAATATTATTATTCGCAATAAAAAAATCATCGATATTTTATGTAGGTTAAATTTATTAGTGATATCTCATATATTTCTATTTCTGAGATTGGTATTTGTGAGTTATGAATAAAACTATTTTTATTTTATAAATTTGTACACAAACAAAAATTGTAATCCTTTTCAATTTTCGTCATTTATTTATTGTTATTTTATAGGTTAAGTAAAATGTTAATAATATATCATCTAAAACAATTTATTCCGCACATTCTTCATTCTTGATTGAAATTTTTAAAAAATTCAAATTGAATATATTTTACTTTTTATTTAATGAATCATCTATTCATGATTTTAATACATTTTATCTAATAATATAAGAAGATAGAAAAAGTATTGCTAATATTCAACCAGGGAGATATATTTTCTACGGTTTACTGCTAATATAAATTAAAATAATATATTTTTTAATATAGTATTGAAACTATTAAAACACACAAGTTCGCTTTCAAATGTATTCATTTTTATTTTCTTTTTATAATCATAATTTATTATAAAGTTTATCAATGAAGTAGTTGTTAATTTTTCGTAAAAATTAACGTATATCATTGAACTATATTGACAATTCGAATCATATTTATCACTTAAAAAAATTATCTCTAAATTATAAGTAGTGTCATCTAATAATAACTATTAATTAAATTATTTAATTTATGAGTATATGTGTAGAATGACATTTAAATTTATAATACTATTAGTAAAAGCTAACCAATATAATTATTTTTTATTATTCTTAGTAAATTAAGTAATGAAATTTTGTTATGACATCACTTCTACCAATTGATAACCTACTTTTAAATATATTTTGGTCATTAAAAAAATTAACTTTTATATTTTTAAAGCGAGATACTCAAAGATAATAATGAATATAAAGTGTGTATAAAATTTTATTGGATGTAAAAATAATAGTTCCCTTAGTTATTTTGTTCTTTGTTCTTATACACAGGACTACTGGTAATATTTAAAAAAATGTTGAAGCATTTGTAATGGATAATAACTTTGGTTCATATATGTAGTGAGAATCTGAACCTATAAATAGCCTTTAAAAATTCTTAAGACAGTTGAGCCGACACTATACAGGATTGTATGAAATTTTGGATCAGAATTTTCAGAATCACAAGTTAAATGTTTTGGACTGCTGAAAATTCTGGCATGGAGCTTTTGGAATCATAAAAGCATGCATGCATGCATATTTGGAGTGCAGCATGAGATTGGGAGACAGTGGTGACGATGGACTAGGTTGTCACAGTCACCAATGAATCAATAGGCATGTTCTGTTCCCTGTCGGTGCAACACTGTTTCTACTGCCATTAAGTTCTCAGGAAGATGAAGATGAAGATGAAGATGAAAGATGAAAGATGTTGTAGTTTTGGTTTACTTGTCAACCTAACCCTTATGCCACAATTAACTTGTCGGTGCTATCATTTATATTTTTAACTTGCTAAAAACTCAGAGGAAATTCTCTATATAAATAGTTGTCAGATTTATTACGATGGAGAAATTTGAAAACGAAACCTTACTGCATATGTATCTTCCTCAACTCCTATACTACTATTACAATCACTACTCTTCTCAAACTATATACGCATGTTACATCGTTATTATCACACATTTCATTGTACGTGTTGTGATTGGCTTTAATCGGCCCTTTGGAGACCTTGACGGAACCTTTACTATGATGCTCATATTCAAAAATTGAAATGTATTGTATTTTAATTGTTTATAATTAAATTTTCTTCATTTATTAAATAATTTGTTTGAATAAAGAAATTAAAATATTTTATATTTCAATCTTTTATTTGGCTAAAATAATTAATATTTTTGGGAGATAAAATTTCATTTTAATAATTTATTTTAAGTTTAAATATGTTTTGAGTTCATGATAAATTTGGAAACGGGCTTGACGATCCAAATGGGTCCAATCAGACAAAGTTAGTCGGAAAATCCAAACGGGCTAGGCTGGGTAGGCCCAACAATCCAGATAGACCTGATCAACCTGACGACCCATACGAACCGATTATGCCCGTCCAATTTATCGATCCAGTCCGACCCAATTCGTTTGAGTCGTCGGGCCTGTCCGACCTGTTTTTGTCGTCAAGCTGGTCTGATCCGTCTAGACCATCTGGCAAGCCTAGCCCGTCATGGTTATCGGACTTGTCAAGTCCGTTTGAGGTTAAGTTCAAAGTGTTAGGATATTTGAATTTCTTCTAATTTAGTTAATTGAAATATTTAAAATATATATATATATATATATATATATATATATATATATATTTTATATGTTTTTTTATTTTTTTATCTAAAAA
>Ga0214544_1007319_pt1 | contig 19491 bp, 15 predicted proteins | sample CNSS3metaG_FD_160074 | JGI IMG/M metagenome (GOLD analysis project Ga0214544, IMG submission 160074) | Root nodule microbial communities from cowpea collected in UCLA plant growth center, Los Angeles, California, USA - CNSS3 | ecosystem: Host-associated > Plants > Roots > Nodule | place: USA... | reverse complement strand
TCGCGCGTCTCGCCTGGGCGAGAATTCGCTGTTTCTGTGAGGACAGCATCTCGCCTGAGCGAGAGTTCGTGAAGACCCCTCGTTGCATGTCTCGCCTGGGCGAGAGCCCGCTGTTTGAGTGAGGCCAGCGTCTCGCCTGAGCGAGTTCGCGAGAGTGGGCTATGTTTCCCTGGCTGTTTGAATGATTTGTTGCATGTACCGTTTAAATTATTCTTTCTAAATATGATGTGCGTGAATATACTTGGGTGCTTGGATTTTATGAACGAGATTGGTATGTTTGGTATGAGTGATGGCATGAATTACACATGATTATTGGGTGAAATGAGAATTAGATGTTTTGAGATAAAGATGGGGATATGGTATGAAACATGAATTTGTTGTGTGATAGGCGTAATTCCATGAGTCTCGTGGGGAGATCTCCTGGTGGCGTGTAGTGTATATATTAGGATAAGGATTCAAGTAAGGATCGCATCCCGAAACTCTAAAGGGTCAGTGAGTCTCAAGTAGAGCAAACTGACCCAAGTGGTGAGAGTAGCGGGAGGCCCTAGTCTTTGGCAGGATAATGGCCTTAGACGCTTAAAGGCTAACCTCGTGTGTGGTAGGGTGAAACCCATTGGCAATGGCTCTGCAGAGCAGTAGAGGCCACCACGAGTGCAAGCGTCCAGTGAATCCGATCCTAGTATATGTATCCGGATAATTGAGTCATAGTGTCTTGCTTGTCTGCCATAACATGATTTATGTGTCTCTGTGCTGTATGCCTGTGGATGTTTATGCACTTATTCTTTTACACTATGCTAAGTTTCATGTCACACTAGCTTACCCTTGCATTTTGTGTGTGTTCCTGTTATGTTTTCTCTTTTGCGATGATCACCTTTTGGTGGGAGCAGATGAGAGGGAGGTTCGAGATGGATCCGGGAGACGCAACAGTGCAGCTTAGATCTTCTTGTCTGGATGTCTTAAGAGTAGTTTCATGGCCCTGAGGCCTTTTGTATCAGTTGCCTTGGTGGCAACCCTTTTGCAAAACTGTTGCACCCTTTTTAATTTCCTTTTGCTTAGGACAATATAGTATGCCTAAGTTTCCTTTTAAGTATTTCTGGATGACTGTAATAGTTATCTTCCATACGTTTTATGTTCATCTGAGTGCTTCTCGTTATTATAACTGTGTGATATTTTATTTAGTAATATAACCTTATTAAAATGGATGTCACATCCTTCATCTTTCTTATTAACTATGCAATGATTAATTTTTTAACTCTGCATAATTCATGACTTATTCTTTTTTTTTATCTATTCCTTTTTGTGTCCAGCTGAGAATGCATGTTTTTAATTTTCTTTGAGCTTATAAATTGTTTAAAGTGTTTAAAACTAGAAAAGAAAATTTAAGGCTGAATTTATTTAAATTTTTAAAGATTAAAAATCACATAAAATATTAAATGAAAATGAAAATTAACATATTTTATACTATTAAATAAAGTCATTGAAATTATAATGGTGATAAAGAGTAAAGAAAAGAAATCTAAAAATACTTTTTTTACAAAAATAAAAATATATATTTATATTTCACAATTTTATTTTATAATTGATTGATATACTGTTGTATGATATTTTTATTTAATAGTTTATATAATTTTTAACCTTTTACGATTTTAAACCATCTCTTCTCTTATAATTTTTGTTGGAATTTTGTATATAAATCTTTGACACAGTCCAAAATCAATGGAGAAAGAATCCAAATTATATTATTTTAGAATTACTATTGACGATTAAGAGCCACTAAGAATTTTATAATCAATTATTAATTATTAATTATCCAACACAATTATAACGATTGAAAGCATAAATTTCACGTGGAAATGAAGGTGGGTGGTGGAATAACATTCCCCATGAAACTACTTTTTTGCAAAAGAAGAAAATGAATAAAAAGAAGAACCATTCATATTTCATCACTCACTTCACTTCACTTAACTTCTTCACTCTCTCTTCTCTAAAAAATAAGGATAATAAGGAATATGATGTCGTCTTTGATGAACCCTTCCTTCTCCACTCTCCCAAATCATTCGATTTCAATCCCTAATAATAAAAACCGTTTCGCCACCACGCTAGTGTCATGCACCTCCCCTACATTCAATCCCTCTTCCTCCGACGACCTCAACAACACCAACAACCACTCCCCTCCGCCGCCAAACATCAAGCACGAGGCGCGCCGCCACCGCGACGCGCACAACTTTACGGCGAAGTATGTTCCCTTCAACGCGGGCTTTGATTCGACGGAGTCGTACTCGCTCGATGAAATCGTGTACCGCAGCCGCTCCGGGGGGCTCCTGGACGTGGAGCACGACATGGAGGCGCTGAAGAGATTCGACGGCGCTTACTGGCGGACGCTATTCGACTCGCGCGTGGGGAGGACGACGTGGCCGTACGGGTCCGGTGTGTGGAGCAAGAAGGAGTGGGTTCTACCGGAAATCGACCCCGACGACATCGTGAGCGCCTTCGAAGGCAACTCTAACCTCTTCTGGGCGGAAAGGTTCGGGAAAGAAAAGTGCGTCGGAATGAACGATTTGTGGGTGAAGCACTGCGGAATCAGCCACACCGGAAGCTTCAAGGATCTCGGCATGACGGTGCTCGTCAGCCAGGTCAACCGTCTACGCAAGATGAACAGACCGGTGGTCGGCGTGGGCTGCGCCTCCACCGGCGACACCTCGGCCGCGCTCTCGGCGTACTGCGCGATGGCGGGAATCCCCTCCATCGTGTTCCTCCCGGCGAACAAAATCTCGACCGCGCAGCTAATCCAGCCGGTGTCCAACGGCGCTCTGGTGCTGAGCATTGACACCGATTTCGACGGGTGCATGAAGCTGATTCGTGAGATAACCGCGGAGTTGCCGATTTATTTGGCGAATTCGCTGAACAGTCTGCGGCTGGAGGGGCAGAAAACTGCGGCGATTGAGATTCTGCAGCAGTTCAACTGGGAGGTTCCGGATTGGGTGGTTGTTCCCGGGGGCAATCTGGGAAACATTTATGCGTTCTACAAGGGATTCAAGATGTGCAAGGATTTGGGGCTTGTGGAGAAGATTCCGAGGCTTGTGTGTGCTCAGGCTGCGAATGCGAACCCTTTGTATTTGTACTACAAGAATGGGTGGAAAGACTACAAGGCTGTGAAGGCCAAAACTACTTTTGCTTCTGCGATTCAGATTGGTGACCCTGTTTCTATCGACAGGGCGGTCCATGCTCTGAGGAACTCGGAGGGGATTGTGGAGGAGGCGACGGAGGAGGAGCTCATGGATTCCGCGCAGCAGGCTGATACCACTGGCATGTTTACATGTCCGCACACTGGGGTGGCTCTCAGGGCTCTCATCAAGCTCAGGAATAAAGGGGTTATTGGAGCCCGGGAGAGGGTTGTGGTGGTAAGCACTGCGCATGGCTTGAAGTTTGTGCAGAGTAAGATTGATTATCACTCTGGGGCCATTCCTGGAATGGGGCGTTTTGCCAACCCTCCCGTTTCCGTTAAGGCCGATTTTGGCTCTGTCATGGATAAGCTCAAGGACTTCTTGCGTGATAAATCCCCCATCTCTTCACCCACCCAAGTAAGTTAAGCTTTCTTGCGACTTTCTCTGCTTAAGCTCTTTTAACATCTTTCTTTTCTTCACTTTTGATCGTTTTTGATAGCAGCTTAGTTAGAGTTGTAAATTTTGTACCATCATATGAATATCAATGGATAGTTTCTACTTTATTTTTTTTTCTTGTCTTTTGTATTTTGCCAGTAACAATATCCCGCTGAAAAGCCTAATTCCTTTCCCTCTTTAGTCCACACACGCCTCATCCCACGGCAATACTAATATTGGTATCTTATCATTTGCAAAAGAAAAAAAAAAAAAACTTAATTATTTTACCGTCAAACACGATTACGTCCTTAATAATACATTTGACTAAAAAACGAAAATGAGAGGTCGCGGAAGATTTCATGTTTGGGCTTTTTCTGGCTACCAACTAATCATTTAAATTTTTACGTTTGAATTTAGACTAGTTTTCAAAAGTTATTTTTATAAAAAATGGTGATTATCCGTGACCAAATTGTATGATTACGCAAACAACGTACAACTTCTCTTCGTGTCTACCAGGTGGAGATTTGAACCCATACGGCTTTATAACCACTACCAAACCAAATAAGCATTGCTCCTCCAACATACTTGTACCAATGAATAAGTAACATTTAAATAATCTGCTCCTGGCTCACAATTTTGCGGTCACTGAGCGTATAAATTGGTCAAAAAAGAGAAGGAAAACCACGTAACTTGTTAGAATGAATTTCTTTAACTTTCCCACTTCCGATCCCTGAATTCAGACAAAATATACGGTGTAACGTTAATGCATAATCTTCCAAGTCAATCTTATAGATGCAAGTTTTGGTTTCGTCTAGAAAAAAATGAATTTTATTTTATTGTCACGAGAAATTAATCTTTAACTTCAAAAACAACCTAATATCCTTTTTTCGTCTAGGAATATAGTTTAACTACAATAAAAAGTAATATCTTGGACCACATGTATTTTTGCTTGTTATCCAAAGCAATAAAAATTAAGACGGGAAACAAAAAGATGAATAAAGGATAGAGCATGTAGAACCATGCATTTCCTTGAATTGAAAATGAAGTTGTCGAGAAAGCAATAACGAGATGATAAGCTTCCAGAAAGAGTACAAATAGAGGGCGAATGTCAAAATCAGGAATAATCATAGAGTGATATGCTCTTGTCATCAGAGACACTAGCAAGACGACCACCTCGCGCATCAGTCCCTCCAGGTGGTCTAAAAGCCACACCCCATACCTGGTCTGTATGGTTGCTCATTGTCTGGACCGATGCCCTCATGCTAAGATCCCACAGCCTTACAGATCTATCACTTGAACCTGAGGCAATGGCCGCCCCATCTGGGCTCACATCCACACACAATACCCAACTAGCGTGACCTGACATCGTCCCAACTAAAGCTTTCCCCTCAGCATCATACATGTGAATGTTACCGTCGTCCGAAGCTGTAAACAATACCCTTGGATCATAAGGAGAATATACAAGAGACCGCACAGCCATGAAGTGACCTTCAAGGTGATGTAAAAATTTGGCACGTGGAACATCAAAAACAGAAATGGTGCCATCCATTGAACCACAGGCAAGTCGTTTCCCATCAGGACTCCATGCAACTGAGAGCACAAATTTCTTGCTCCCACTCTTGTCTGTGGGCTTCGGTCCTTCTGGACGGGGAATTGATAAGGTGGCAACAAGTTCCCATGTTGAAGTGTCCCAAAGCTTCACTGATGCACTACCCCCACCAGCAACTGCTAGAATGGAACCCTGAACATACCAAACTATGGATCATTAAATAACTATTCTTTCGTAAAAGGATAAATTTTAAGACTTGGGATGACATGCCCATTTTTGTTAGTAACATATCACTAGGCAATGGATGATTTCTGCTTTATTGCAGATTCCAAATTCATGGTGGAATGATTACAATTTTCATGGAAGGGGAAAGGTACACACCACAGTGAATCAACAGAACAAGGCACAGATAATCTTAGTAGCTTGAAGCGTATAAATTGGGGAGTTGAACAAGTTCCTTCATGCAATACTGACTATTTGGGGATTGAGATTTCATGCTCATAATATACACTCTTCAAGAATGTTGACCAAAAACTGATCCTGGAGTTTTTCACCTCATTTTAACTTTAACAGCTAACAAATGACCTCAGGCATACGGTATCCTTCGAAAAAACATTTACCGTGACTGCAGAATCAAACATATGCAAACTCCAAAATAGTGAACATCCTCCATATGACAAGAAAAAAAAAAAAAACTTTGTAACATTGAACATGGTAGTAGTCTTAAACAAAAAAAAAAGGCAAGAGAGCTGAAGATAAAATTATATATTACTACAGACAACTGCAGTTGGTACAATTATAAGTTAACAAATAAAATCATGTCAAGTAGAAATTAAGTATGCAAAAATAGCCAATGCACCAGTGCCAACTAAAATAATACAAGAGGCCATTTCTACACGTCTGGAACAATCGGGAAACCTAGCTATCATGGTAGTTGAATCCAGATACAAATGATGTATCGGAGAGGCTACCTTTTTTAATTAGAACCCGTTTTGTATAGTGAATTACAAAACTCGTGAACATTAAAAAAAATAACATACACTTGACTATAACACATACACATGCAAATATGAAATTAATAACAGCACACAATGAAAAATAATGGCTGTACGTGCATTTATACTCCCAATTTGAACAACACAACCTCCACAAAAACTGTTCCAGCTATTCCTACCACAAGGGTAGAGAATTTTAACGTATTATACTATATGAATCGTGTATCATATGATACTGATGGCAGGTATGACAAGAAAGGGAGAAAAGACAACAGAGCCAAAAACCCATTTTGAAATAAAACCAATATAACATGTAGAGTTTTCTATTATTAATGTACCAAGAAAAATTAATGAAACATGCATTCACACAAGGGAAGTTTGTATCTGTTTTGGGCTCATTCCCACAAAATATATTAAAAAGTGGCAGGGTAGGATGGAAACCTTCTCTCCAAAAAACTGTCGTTTTCAGTATACATCTCTTTGAACTAGATAGCTCTTATGCAAGACAAATTAACATAACAAAAGCAATTTCCACTTGTTTTAGATTTCGCACTAAATAGCTCTTGTGCAAGAAACACTAATAAACACGGGCAGTTTCTACTTGTTTTAGACCATAAGTCCATTCCAACAATATTTTAAAAGGTAGCTGACAAGGAGATAAAACCCTGCAGAAAACTAGATTCATTTGCATAACAAAATCTGGATTAAGAAACAGTCCACCACTTTTTATCATAAGTTTCAACAATCATCAGTAACAAACATGTATAAGTCTAACATCTAGAATGTAAATAATAATTCGAGCCCTGATACTAACATACAGATTTTTCTTACTTAGGGTTCACGAAGCACGTGCAATCAGAATTAAACCAATGATTAATCACAAATGTTCCCAGTTCTCCAATAAACTTTAACCTCAGAACTAATTAAGAGTTTCATAAAAGACAAGACAGCATAACCTTTTTCACACACAATAACTTCCCTTTTCGGTTGATGAATTTTCAGTTATCCAGTGTATTAGGTTAAGGGAAACGAAAAAGCCACGAGCTAGTTTGAGACAATTGCATAGGGTAAAGAGAGTTAAAAAGGCTATACCTTAGGATCGAAGCGCATTTGCCAGACTTCGGAGGGAGGGGCCTCGAGAGTGGCGACGGTGGCATTGGAATCGACATCGAAGACTCGGACGAAGCTGTCGAGGGAAGATGAGGCGGCGAGGGAGCCTAGAGGGTGGGCAGCGACGGAGGCGACGCCAAGGCAGTGGCCGGTGTTGGTGCGGTCAAGAAGGAGGTCGTCGGAGCGCCAGAGCCGGACGGTCTCGTCGAGGGAACCGGTTAGGAGGAGCGGTGGGCGGTTGGCGGTTGCGGGTACCCATGTGACCGCCCACACGGAATCATCGTGCGCGTTCTCCACCGATTTGATTCCACCCAGCTTCATCCTTATTTTCTTCGAAACTCAATTCAACTAAATTCTACTCTCTACTCTGTTACTCTCTGTTAAGCCTGTGCTTTGCTCTTTTCTCACTTCACTTCTGCTATGGACTTTTCTTCAACTCTGGTTGACTCTCGTGGGCCTTCGCTCGTAGGTCCTAGGCCCAATTTCATTACTTCATTGGTTACTGCTTAATAGGACTAACATACATTGGTACAACACTTTTTATTCGATAAATTAAAATAAGAATTAAATATTTTTTTTCTCTCGATTTTAAGTAAAAATTTAAATTATTATCTCTTTATAACTTTTGTCTAATTTAGTTCTCAATTTTAGAAATTTAGAAATGTATAAATTTAGTCCTTATAATCAAACTTTGTTAAGTTTAATTAACGTTTCTAACACGTTTCTTAATTAACATTAAAATGAAAACTATATCAAATGGTATAAATAACTTAATGAGATGCGTTTAAAACATTAAATAAAATTAAACAAAATTTAATTAAAAAAACTAAATTTACACATTTCTGAAGTTGGAGACTAAATTAAAATAAAGTTTCAAAAGTAAACTAATTCTAATTTTGAATGAAAATTACTTGATGAAAAATATATTTAACCCTTAAAATAATTCATTTTAGAAATAAAATTGAACAAAATGAATTATTTTAAATAAATTTAACTTAAACACAAAAAAAAAAAAGTTGGAGAAATAGTGTCCATACATTGTTTTCACAGTTATTAATATTATCTTAGCCATTTATTTTCTCATTTACTAAATAACAATAAATTTTGTTTTCGGACAAAAATATTATACCCTAGTTGGGTTTTGGTCTGGTTACATTTAGTATTCATATGTATTTAATATTCATATAGAACAAATTCGTATCACTAGACATGTACGTATAAAATTTACTAACGGATAGAAAATGCATATTGAAAATGCATATCTGTAAATAACATATACGAATATTTTCTATATCTACTTGTTAATAAAATGGGTACGGATATTATAATATTTGTACCTGTAGATACCCGTACTCGTTATACTTTAATTTAAATTTAAAAAAGTTATTAAAACATTAACACATTAATTTTGAATGAGTTATTTATTTGTAAATTGTCATTCAACATTATTTAGATGGGTCTTTTGTACTTTGATTGAAATTTTAAATGCTATGTATTGTATTTTTATTTGAATTTATGGTTAAAATTTGTTATTAAATATTAAAAAAAATTATAAATACCCGCAGGTACCCGTATATATTAAAAAAATATGTAGATACTTGTGTATTTATGAATATGGATACGAAATAGATATTTATTTAATTAACATATATATTACGGAAGAGCTACTACTCATATCCTATCGTCCGATTGACATCTATAATTCATATTCACAATTGTCCGATTATATGTTATTGGCTTTAGAATATATAAGTTTACTTGTTTGCTAGATAATAGTTGACAATTAAGGTTAATTGTTTAGTTTTATCGGAATGGCTAAGCTATATTTTAAATTTAATTATTAATTCGTAATTCATTTTACCTTCTATATTTATTTTTGGTTAATTCAATTTTAATACTTGTTACAGGAAACATATATGCTAAATTGGATTTACCGTTAGAAAATGATTGCGTTTCAGTCCACAAAATAAGGTTTAATCAAAAAGTTGGCTTTTATATATATTTTTTAACTCAGTTGAATCCCTATATGTTTATTATACGACAAATATGATATATTTTTTTGTTAAACAAATCAAAATGTTACGACTCGGTTTATGTGTTTATTTTTAATGACGCAGTAAACAAAAATAATGTATTTGAAATTCTATCATCAGATAATAAGTTTCTGAGGAAAAAAAAAGATTTAGACTTTACATCAGATAATGTATTATCTTTAAATGATGTTAATACTATCAGAATCTTTATATCATTCATATAAATTAAATAAAAAATCTGATTTAGAAAAAAATATAAAACATGGATCAAAACTGTAAAATAAATTTTTAGTGGATAAGATCACAACAAAACTGAAATAGATCGGGAAAAGCAGTGATAAGGTTCATTAATCATCCGATGCAAAGTACTTATCAATGTTGCAATAAAATCATTGTTTAATCCGACGTTCCAAACTGGTCGTACTTTAATCTTATGATATGAAGAAGCTCACTAACACCCCCACGTAACAAAATAGTTCTTAATATCTACACCACAATCCACTACGGACAACAAACATAATTGCAACAAACCTTATAATATCATCTTCTACCAATGCATAATACAACACTTTTAGCAATAAAGTCAAGAAGGAAAAAGTTCTTAATGGAAAGACATCTAGACATGGAACAATTTAAAGAACTCAAAACATAAATAAAGGTACACAAAACGAGGTTATAAGGAAGATCCCAAAATTAAACCGACACAACCAAACTAAAAAAGAAGAAAAAATACGAATGTTTGATGTTCAACTTATGTGGAAGGAACGCTCATCTAATTCAAAAACAAGGAATCTCACAAGTGTCCTAGTTCAGCTTATGATGGTTCAAAGAAGATCAGAGAGTTGAAATGGTTTTGGATAAATGAAAAAAAGAGTATAAAACTAAGTGAAAATGTGGAAGAATATTCTAAATAAAGTGAAAACAAGTGGACTGATTAAAGCCTTTTACCAACTGTACCCAAAACTTTAAAACAACAAAAATGAAGTTTAAACCTTTTTTTTTCTAACCCAACAATTTCTTAATTAAATTGACTTCTTTATCATTTCAATATTTTATATAAAATTTACTAACAATATGTTGATTTTAATATCAGTAAATTATTTCAATTCATATAAATATATTCATTAAAATTTTATCATTAAATAATTTAGCTAATAAACGTTATTTTATAATTACTATTTTAATTACTAACAATATTTATTTATATTAATTTTTTTCTTATTTAGTACATTTTAAATCCAATTCATTATTAAACAACCAAGAAACATTTGAATACGAATTTTAATTTCAAACCACTATTTAAATTTTTAAGGTTTTTCTACTTTCTATTTCATTTATTTAGAAGTAAAATATTAATTTTAAATATATTCGATGAATAATCATATATATATATATATATATATATATATATATATATTATCTATTTTTTTAAATTGTAATATCAATTACTGATAACAATATCAAAATTAAACAAATCCAAGTAATACTTATTTATATTAAAATGTTTTTATTTTACTATTTAAATTACTTTTTATTTAATTCCTTATTTAAAAAAATAATAAAACTAAATATAAGTATAAATGTTATTATATTTTTTGTATTTATTCTTTTTAAACTCTTATTTTTTTTTCAAATAAAAGAAAATTAAATATGTTAATTTTCGTAAAAAAAAATTCCGATTGATCATTCAATGTGATTGTGACAAGTTTGGTAAATAAAGTTGGCATGAATTTGTTTTGATTTTTCTTTAAAGACTTAATTGAAAAAAAAACACTATGAATAAGAGATAAGCATGGTTAAGATTTATTTTTTCAAAGTTCACATTTTTATTTTTTTCATTTTCTAATCTTTAAGGTAGTGAATAAAATAATAAACATAAATTATTTGGAGGTAGGTCACACAAATGGGTATGCTGGAGCGCAACGGAAAACCCTAACCTGTTGTTCTTAAACCCCAAAAGTTGCAAAACAGAACCAACATCCTCACTTGGTGTACCAACGCAAAGCAACATTCAAGTTAGGTCACAAACATGGTTTGGTTTCAATGCGAAGATTGTGGAGACAACCTCAAAAAACCCAAGTTGTCTAGTCACTTTCGGACTTGCTCCGCTTACAAAGTTCTCATTCAATCCCATTTTTCATCAATTCCTCTCACAATATATTGCGATTGGTAAAGCTTACTTTTTTTTTTCTCTGTGCAGTTGTCGTGCATTGACTGTGGGGAAATATTTGGGCGTGACACCGTTCAGGATCACACACAGTGCATTACAGAAGCGGTGAGTCTCTCATTTATTTTCACTTCCTTATTAATGGATCGTCCCCCGTCTCGTTTTTGTTCGATTGTGATCTGTGAATGATGCATGCGAGTCAGTGCGTACTTTTTTTTTTCTCGTTTAACTTCACCTCTTCAGTGCTGGGGATTTTTGGTTGATTTGATCTCGCTAGAGGAGTTCCTCTCACTGATGATTTTCAATATTTCTCTCTATTGTTGTTGTCTTGGAATTCAGAATTTTAATCTGAAGTGGGGGGACACGTTTTAGAGGATAGTGTGCATTTATGCACTTTTCTTACTTTAGAGGAGTCAAATTTGTATTTATGTTGTTTGGATTTTTTGGTAGCATATGGATTTTGATCAATTCTGTGAAAATGTATGTCTTATTTTCTCTACACCTTCTACTTTTACTTTGATTTTCAGGAAAAGTATGGTCCAAAAGGCCAAGGCAAAACTTTGAGTGCTGCAACTGCCACGCCTAACAAGGATAACAAACAGAGGCCTGAAGTTGATACTAATGTGGGTTTATCTGAGCAGCCTCCTTGGTTCTGTAGGTATGTAATCTAATGGGTTCCCAGTATCATGGTAGTAGCCAGTGTGTTTACATTGCAGAGTCAATGCCAATCAAGATGCTGCATTGTATGTTTTAAGAAGTTTTGAGATTTAGACTTCTATGTTCTTACTCTATGCATTTGAGTTTCTGTACCATGTCTTACGGGTTTCCTGGATCATAGAGGTTGTAGTTTATCTTTTGTGATCTTTTGTGATCTTTATGTAGAGTAAATAATGTGTGTAAAAGGGAACTGAGTTGAATGTGGATTACATGCCTTTTTTCTCAGAAGTATGCATAACTCAATTAAAAGAAAAATTCATATATGATCTAAAAAGCGTAATACCTCCATATCCTACTTACAAGATATTGCAGATATACTGTGTGGGTACGGGCAGGATTGAGTTTTGAAATACTTGCAGACAATTCTGCGGGTAATTATCCATATCATATCTGAACACAGACCTATTTGGTGAGTAAATATCATATCTATTGTGGGTAATATTTGTGGATACCCATTGTGTCTGGAGTCCCATTGCCATCCTTATGCAAGAGGGAGAGGTTTTGTGTATAAGTTTAATATAGGATGGTATCCTATCTAATAGGATATATTCAGCTAGCTAATGATATTAGTGTTGATTGACTTCTAGCCTGCAAGGCAAGTCTTTGTTGGTGTAAATCTTGTGAAAATGTATGCTAGTAAAACTCAGAACATCTTTTTGGTCTTTTTAGTTGGTGTTTCCTACTTCATGTGACTATGATGCACTGCCTGCGCAGTGTTCACTCCCCCATCCCTTCTGTTAAACGTGTATGTTAGAATCCTATAGACATAGTAATTGATGATATTAGGATCAATTATATTGATTATATATTTATGTTATTAGCTTAAATAAGGGTAATTGAATATTTGGTAACTATGTTCTGTCCTCTATAGACTAGCTTTGCTGTGGTCTAAGTAAACACTGAATTCATCATATGCTTCCTTCGTTTGTCACTTCTCAACAATGTAGATTGTGAACTTAATAAAAGTAGAGTCAAGTGCCAAAAGTGGCTAATTATCTGAGGTTCTGAGACACTCTTTGAAAAAGTGTTATAGTAATGAATTGTGTCTCATATATATGCTCTACTAATTTGTGACTTTGCAGTCTTTGCAATACAACAACTACAAGTAAGCAAACACTTCTTCTCCATGCTGACGGAAAGAAGCACAGGGCAAAGGCGAGAGCATTCCATGCTTCAAAGCAGCAACCAGTCCAGGCAGATAAATCTGTTACCGATGATGCTAAGACTGTTGTGGAGACAGGTCCTAATGACAAGGTGAGAGATGAGAGTAATGTAGAGGTGCCAAAATTGAAGGAGTCTTCTACACAAAATGACTCAAAACCAGGGAATGAAACTTCAGCAAAGAAAAAGAGGAAACTTGAAGCATTGGGGGATGGGAAATCTGTTGACCTTGTTAAAAAAAGCAGGAATGGCACTTCGGTTGACATGGGAAATGGAGAAGTAATTCAGGGTGAAAAAACAACAGGAGAGGGGAATTTGAAGAAAGAAGGGATGCTAGAACCTCACAGTACAAGTACTGTTGAAAATAAAATAAAATGGAGGAAACTTCTCAGATCAGCCTTCAAATCTGTACGTGTTTTGAATCTCAGACTGGCATCCTTTCTTGTTTTCGTGCTTGATTTAGGACGGATTTATTTAGACGCGCTGTGGCATTTGCCATCTACAGCGATCTTGCTCAAAATTTGTATTTTTGGATATTGGTCTATACGTCTGATTTCATTAGTGCACTTATATGTGGTTGGTTATTTTTATGTTTGTTACAGCATCCTGATGGAATTTTGAAGATGAAGAAACTTAGAAAAGTTGTCCTCAAAGCACTGCAGAAATCTGGCATTGCAATGGATGAAGCTGAATTGAGCAAGGCGCTTGAGCAGAAGGTAAGCCCATATAATTGATTGTATTTTTTTTTTTAACTAATCCTTTGAAAACAATAAATATTGGTTTTCTTATGGAAAAATTGTGTGGACAGATCAATGCCAGCTGCAGATATGCAGTCGAGAACAAGTACGTGCGATTGGTGCCTAAAGACTGACCAACCCAGTTAGGGTTCTTATGACGGGGAGTCCTGCAATTTTTCCTAATTGTTTTGCTGCTTGGTAGCATGAAAAGAAATTTTGGGAACGAATACATTGTTGTTGCTTTATGCAAATTTTAAATTATTATTTTGTCTAAAATCCAAAAGAAGGGCTGAGATTGTTTTGGTTTTTTGAATTACAAGCAATTAATTGTGGGATCTGGAGAACGTAGTCTTATATATTCTCCTGTAAGAACTCTTCTAAGACGGGTTTAATAGTCAAGTCTTACTTTTCATTATGTACTCTTTAATTGAAGGGAGCGAGTTTCATTTAAATCAGGTGTGTTTATACTTGTAGATTGCGAATATCCAGTACCTAGATCTTGCTTGACTTGCGAATTAGATTTACGCTATAGCTTACATATATTTTTGCGATTTTTAATTTTTATAATGTATACATGTTTTTCATAATTATAAGAACAAATACGCATATCATTCTTGAAAATAAGAAAGCAACAGTTGTCGTTAAGAGGTAGTAAATGTATTTAGTATTGTTCTTTTCTATTAAGATTCTGTTTGAGGTGAAAATAAGTCGTAGTTTAGTTTTTACGAGTGGCAACTTCACCTTCCCACTGAATGAAATGGCATGCAGATTTCCTGTTAGTGGTTTCGAGGCTAGCTAAAACTCTTTATTGTCAAAATTGCATTTGATCTTCTTAGCTGGAAATTCTGGGTTTTATTTACCTAATATACAGTCACTTATTTAAACCTATTTAATATCTATAAAAATGAATACAAAATTTTATACATGAGAAGTTATATACAATTTTTAAACGGGAGGATGTATTTCCATGTTTTTTTTTTTTTTTTCTTAATTAAAATTTTTTTTTAATTCTTTTGAGATGCTGAGCAAAGAAAATATTTATTTCGTTAAAAGAAGTTTTAGACCAAAAAGTTTCCATTTTTTACTATTCAACATGACAGTAAACCCTAAAAAATTATTAGCAGTGTGGGTCAGTGATCTTAAGTTAGTTCTATAGCTGTGTGGTGGTAGCCTTGCACTTCTCAGCATTTCAGCACTCCAAGGGTTAACAAATAAAATAAAATAAAATAGTGATTTTGGGAGATTCACAAACACTCGTCAAAATATTTCTTTTTGAGTATAAATCAGTTAGGAAAATAATGAAATAAGGGATATGACAAAACATCTTTTCTCAACTTATGGTATAGCCCACAGATTTCTTGCTGTGAATTACTTCACAAACAATATGCAGGCTTTTTTTTTTTCCATCTATTTGAAGTTCTTATATACATCATATGTCCAATTGTTTCTAATATCACGCCAGAATTGCTTCCAAATGCTTTTGCTTCTCTATTTCTCACCTTTGCTCATGAATTATAAATACAGGAACCGCAATTTAAACACAAGAATTACTCCAAAAATTATCAGCAACACTACAGAGCACACCAATGCCTGCAAATTGATCGCCACTTCAATTAGACAACACAGTCAAGCATAGTAATGAACAAATAATACATATCAGCAATGCAGAAAACGAACTTACAAGGCAAGAACAACTACAATCACATTGAAGAGCAATCCTCAATTTTTAGCTCATTATGCATGATCAAGTTGTAGTTTGATTGGTTTACATTTTTCTATTACGACGGTATCTATCACAAGTTAAAATTATTGGTTGTGGCATGTATTGCAAAAATATTCAATGAAATGAAATATTGAGCTGTTACTAGATGCCAGTACATTAAAAGACATCTTCAAACTATGGAATGAACTTAAACCATGTTACTCGGTTAGTTCATTTCTATAATTCAATTTCAAGAAAAGTGTTTGATCCAAGTAAGCTGGTGTTTCTATAGGTTTCTTGTTTGTTTTAGCTTGCTCCAATGCTATGTGACAGAAGACTTCATTCCAGTGCACAACATTGTTGTTAAGACATGCATGAACAAACAGATAAATGGACAGAAAAAGTAGAAAGGGAGAGAGATTACAGCAATTGCAGAGGCTCCCAGCCCTGCTCGTTCCCTAGGATCCTTCTTATAGTGATTTCCAAAATAGAGAAATGTAGCATAGAACCACATGGGAGGACACAGAAATCCAAAAAGAAATCTGCCATTTAACAAACAAAGCCATGAGACAAGTTGAGGAGATTGGGAAACACAGTTGATTAAAATTACTTACGAGAACCATCCGACTCCACATCCATAAAATGGAAGGGGCTTATCATAAATTCCAGTTTGGAAGTCCTCTGGGTCTCTAATTAAGGCATACTTTCCTTTTCCACGGCCACCTACATCTGTTGCTTGTCCTGCCATGGCCGTAAAATTTGTTAACATTTCAGGTGGAAAAAATTGCGTATGAGATCAAGAGCAACTGTGACAAAGAAACTTTGATTTGTGCAGTTTGTTGTCTTTATTAAGTTAATACAGAACATTAACACTGGACTTGTCATCCCCAACCCTGTTCTTGACCTTCTTTCTTAAAGAACATTAGCCGCTTGGCCAAAATTTATACATAGTTCTCTAAACTCTAGTAAAGAGACAAAACTGGGCCTTGAGGTTGAACTCTAGGACAAAGGGTAAGGCTCCGAAGGAAATTATTAATAATTCTATATAGATCTAATGGAAATAAAAATCAAGAGTCACTGAAAACAAGATGCAGAAAAAAAAGGACAGTTGGATTCATCGTTTATGCAAAGAGGAGCTCATTTTGCAAGGGAAAAGGTAGAAAAAAAACCCAAAAAAAAATCCTCCAAATTGGTTACAATTATAACAATAGATGTGCCAGAGTAAGATATGTTACTCAGCAAATATACCCCTAGCCGCATCCCATCCCAATTAAAAAATAAATGGAGAATGATACAAGGCACTGGTGCTATCATCATGTATTAATCCATGTGTTCTAGCAGATCCTATTTGATAACTAGTTTTTATAACATAAAATCATGAAAAATTATAATAGCATAATTGGAAACAAGTAGAAGAATTAAATGCTTTTTGCATTCCAACGAATAGACAACATTAACACTTTTACCTCTAGAATAGTTCCGAGCAGATGGCCTTAAAAGATCATGGTGCTTATCAGAGACTGATCTCACTAACTCCACATTGGTTCGCAAATCAACAGTCTCTTCCACCTTAGCATCTGCAACAACAAAGGAAATCTCATTTCATTGAAAGCAAGTGTATTGACTCTTCTTCAGTTTCAAATCACCCTATCTACAAACATATTAACATGCAAAGTGGAGATGGCAAAGTTTGTTCCTATGGAAAACCATGTTTTCCTTGATAATTTGATTTATGTTTAAACGAGATATTGATCCCTATAATTTTCATTCATTTAGTTCTTAGTCCTTGTATATATTTATATATTCTTTATGGGGATATGGTCATTATATTCAAACCACAAAGGTTTAGGCAACTCAGGGACTGATACCATAATTAGGGTTCTAAATAGCGCTATAGCAGTATGGAGTCCTGTTACAGGGCTGTTGTTGTAGTAGAACAATTTAGTGCAGCAAATGTGAAATTTATAGATGTAATAATAATGATGAAGACTTGGATTAGAAGATGATGATTATTATTTTCCTATCTAAGAAACTTGTCATTTTCCATTTTGATGGTATTTACTTGCATATTTTTTTAAGATATCTGTGACTTCTTATTGTTAATTATGAATGTCATTAACTTTCAGTCATTTTTTTCGTCTTTTAAGAATTCATACGTATATAATATACATTATGTATAAACTATAAAAAACTTCAAAACAGTGATTATTATAGCCTTTATGGAGCTGACCACTGCACGCCACTATCTAGGATTCAAAACATTGACCTTAATAACTTAAAACAATAAGGATCAATGTCACTGAAAATAGGGATGGACACCTTAATGAATAGATAATTACTGGGTCTAAAATCCATGAGTTTAAAATATAGGGACCAAGATGTTGATGGAAATAACTAAAAACCCAAATAAGTGAACTCATAGGAGCTAGAAGCTAAAAGGAAGACTGTTAGGACTAAAACCCAAATTGATGAAAACCGAGTGACTACGATCTACCTCAAACATCTATTTCTGTTGGTACATTGCATGCATGTATATTACAGTCCGATGACAGAAATGCACGTTGCCTTTCCATTGAATTATTAGATGGAAGTTCATTCTCATAAAAGGACATAAGAAACAAAATATATAACATAATGAAACTCTACCATGTTTTTGGTAGTTTTTTCATAGCTAGTGAAATGTCAAATATAATAATAATGTAATTCTAACTGTGACATTTAGAATCTAAAAATCTAATAGTTCAATTATCAAAACAATGATAAACTATGTGATAAGGCTGGAAATCAAGCTGAGAAGATGTTCAAAATTCAAATCCTGCCAGTCACACTAGAGCTAACACAAGTATTGTTCAGTAAAAATTGTTTGCACAAGTTCCGTAGCAATGTATGTGATAACAAGGATCAGTATTTTAGTCAGAATAGACATGTCATGGTAAGATGTAGTGCTTGGGCATATTGAAAGAAGAGATAAATAATGAGGAACATTCACTTTCAACTAATACCCATTGGAGTTAGTTGGTTAATTATGGAAAAGAATTAGAGTACCTTTATCCATCGGTTGAGGAGCTAATTTGCACTCTCAGGCCTCCAGCAATTCAGATAACACTCAAAATCCCTGTTTGATCAAATGTAACATGTTAGATTAAAGAAAAGTGAGTTGTGAAAGCAGCATGTTTTCACCGAAAGAAATTAACTCTTGCAAGATAAGGGCATATTAGTTTGACCACTTTGAAGCTCAGTAAGTCTTCAGAATAATTGAACAAACCTGCCACTCACAAATCAGAACAGGGAAGCAAGGTCTCCCATATTCTGAGAAATATCCAATGTTTTTCACAAAATCCATACAAAATCTTCAGTTTTTTCCAGTAATTCTGAGACATTCTACTTACGTCACAAGAACAACCTTTGTTCTTGATTCCCATCAGAACCATGTATGAAACCTAATCATTTGAATCAACAAAACTGTTCGTCTAAAACCACAAACCTCTTAATTAAAAAAACAATACACTGCAATTGATATCGACCGCAATTCAGAATTTCCGCTCACATAACAAAAGCATTGAAATTTTAATTCATACAAGCAACACAGGTAAAGAACATGCCAAGAAGGATAATGGGCAACGACCAAAAGAAACGAAAATCCCTGAATCTACCAAACCACCGAGAAAGAATAAAATCGGATCAAGAACAAAAACCCAGAAAAAAAAAACTATTTTTTTCG
>Ga0214544_1007317_pt1 | contig 19496 bp, 25 predicted proteins | sample CNSS3metaG_FD_160074 | JGI IMG/M metagenome (GOLD analysis project Ga0214544, IMG submission 160074) | Root nodule microbial communities from cowpea collected in UCLA plant growth center, Los Angeles, California, USA - CNSS3 | ecosystem: Host-associated > Plants > Roots > Nodule | place: USA... | reverse complement strand
AGGCCAAGGGCTACGAGGGCGAGATGTGCAGCGAGTGCGGCAACTTCACGCTGGTGCGGAATGGGACGTGCATGAAGTGCGATACGTGCGGAAGCACGACGGGGTGTTCGTGAGGGATATGGACCACTGTGAAGTGCAGACCAAGTTGGCCATCTAGAGTGCTCTCGTGTCCATGTCGAGCACTCTAAGTGACCGTTAGAATATTCTTCTCTCGTTGGCGATCTACGGACCGCCAACGAGAGGTTTGTCCGACACACCACCCCTCCCGCTGGAGCAGCTAATGCCCGCCTGCAATTTTCTGATGCGAGCCAACGATTATCACGTTGACCGGCTGGAGACGTTGGAGGTTCGGCGGTATGGCAAAGCGCAACGACACCATTTGGGTTGGGCAGGTGCCGAGCGCGTCGATCCGTTGTGCCTAGAAACGGCCGCTGAAATTTGGACGACGCGGGGTATCCTGCCCTTTGCACTTCAGGTCGTATCGGACGCCGAACTGCCAGAGGAGGCCTGCCTCACGACATATGACGGCTCGAAAATCGTAGTGAAGATTGCCCAGCATATCCGTCACAAAGCGCTCATGGGCGACGGTCTCGCCAGATTCACCATCGCTTGCGAGCTGGGACACGCCACCCTTCATCTCGACGCCCTGACGGAAGAACCGATCCCATACAGCCGGTGGGCCGAGGACAGGTCCGGAATGAGGGGTTCGGTCTTTTGTTCAGCCAGGTGGCAAGCGCGCATCTTCGCCGCGGCGTTTTTGATACATGATGACACGGCCTGGACATTGCCGACATTCGACGAAGTTTCAGTCCGCTACGGGATCGCTTGGCTGGCGGCTAAGAACTATCTTGCGCTGACACAACATGCGATACAGCGAGCACAAGATCGGGAACTCGACGGTGAATTCGGGCAGGAGATGTCGTCCACACGATCCGCCCTGTATCGCCCCTCACACATTCTCCCACCACGATGAACCAGATTTCAAACGCACTCAGTGCGTGCAATCGATCCTGCAGCTATTGCCCCTTCCGAGCCGTCATCACGGGCTTCGGCTTTTCGTGTGGTGGTAAATCACGAAGGACTTTGTTTGCCATACAAAATTCTTGAAAAACTCTGGTAGAGGAGCTCGCGAAGGATCTTGTTAATTCGGCTTTTCGTGTGGCTCGGCTACAACCCCTGAGCGTCCCCTTGTCCGCAAATCCGGCCTTAAGCGAGAAAAAAATCGAAAATTCGCTTGATGTCTGCAATGTCAAGGCTATCAGGCGGTTCAACCACATAATTTCGCGTGGCCCGGAGTTCGATGGCGGCCCCTACCTAGCCCGACAATATTGGGGTCGGGCACAATTTGCTTGGTTTTCCCCGGCCGTATGGTTGGGCGGCATTGACTCTCTCCGGGGCCTGAGTCGGTTCTAAGCGGACGCAGACCGCATGTCTGCGATACCGGTGTTCTTGAAAGGACCACTACATCTGTCCAGCTGCGCACGCGCTCGCTGAGCAGGTGAGGCGCCATGTTCAAGGGTACTTGCCAGAGCGAGTGAAAATGACAGACGAAAAGCGGATGCAGACGAGCCTCTATACTGGCTATAGCAACACCTGGGAGTATTCAGGCATCAGTGACATTGAATCGGGTGCTGAGAGCCAGCAAAGAAACCGTCACGCACGGACTATCGTAGGTACAACCGGCTCGTTGTCCGATGGCACTGTCTGGAGCATGCTGATCGAAGAAGAGCGTAGTCTGCATCAAATCTGGCACCATGTTAGGAAGATAAACGAGCAGGCCTATGCGGCCGCTCTAGTAGATCTAGAGTTGGTAGTTGGCCACTACATAAATTCGCCATTGGATGTTGCGGCGGCCATTAGGTTTATTGAATCTGCGAGATTTTTTTTCGGTCACTATGAACGGACTCCGTTTCAACAGCCAGACTGTAAGAGTCTCCGCGAATGGCGCGCGATCCACGAACGAGCAGACTTCGTATTCGACGTCAGAGAACAACCGCTCTCGATGACCCTCTCTGATGACGGCCAAGCTCTGATAGAAATGATTGGTCGCCGCCCGTTCTGGTTTCGCGTTTGCGACGAAGTCGTTAGTGCGGTGGCAAGATCCGCCCTCGTGCTCAATCCGATAATGGGGCGGCATCCATCCGAACAGGAAATCGAGGACGTAGTCGATCGCCTGATCATCGCACTCGGGTTTCAGCACGAATTTCGACCCAGAATTAGCGAAATCTCGGCCTATCTTCAGGACAAAAAGCTCCCCAGCGGCGGGTAAGCACGATCCAGTATGTTGGGTTCGCTTTCGACGCCTCAGCTGTCGACCGGCCGGACGCGGCCTATGATGCAGGGGATACGGTCTTTCGCGATCCTCCGCACTGTCTTCTCGTCGATCGCGTAATCCGAGGCAATGGCGGAAAAGGGTCGCTGAACGGCTTCCATGCAAATTCGCTCTACCATTCTCTCGGTCATCCGGAATTTTTGATCCATATGCGCCACCGGTGCAAGCGACGTCATTCCGCAGTTGACGCACCGAAATCTCGCCCGATCGACCTGGATGCCAACTCCGGTTCCGGTCGCATGGGGGACATCACGGAAGATAGTTATTTTTCGTCCGTGCCCGCGAAGCGATCGAACGGCGCCGCACTTGGGACAGCAGTTGGGCGGCTCTTTGCTACAGCAGCTCGCAGTCACAACTGTGGCGGATCGCCCCGCACCAAGACGAATACGGTTGATCTGCAGGTCGTACAGGTCTGACAACTCGTATATGACTTCCAATGCTTCCTGCTTTAGCCACGATCGGCTTGCCATGTGAATCCCGAGCTTGCCCCTCCGTTAAGGCCAAGGTCGGAAAGTCGCAAATGATCGTCGCTCGGCTTTTTGTGTAGCGGTCGAGGCACATGATCTTGCCTGCGCGGACCTGCCCGCCCAAGGGGAGCCTCGATCCGGAAGGCCGACGAACTGGCCTACGCAGGGACGGGCATAAAGCACCCCCTGATTACTTTCGTAGGACACAAAAACCCCGCTGGCGACGGCGGGGTTTTTGTGGATGCGACGACGGGAAAGGACGTCCGCAGTAACACGTCCTCTACCTTCGTATCAGACAACCCCGCGGCGACAGCGGGGGTTTGCTGTCAGTGGCATTTTTTCAACGAAGAACGGACCCGTCGATGAGACCAAATCGCCTGCAAATGCAATTTCGCGTAATGATGCGAAGAACGCTCCATCTCCATCGCGACAGCTTGTCGTTTCGCGTTCGATCTGAGTCATTCGCGCTCGATCAGAGTCTGATCGTTCGTTCGACGCGTCAATCTAACGACTGAACTTTCAGCGCCTAAGCAATGGCTTTCCAAGAGATTCTGTCCTTGTGTCACTAGCTACAAACACAGGCGCAGCCAGCAATACACAAGCGTCGGATGTCCATTCCCACAGCTATCTGGCGCGGAACGGCGTGCCTTCCTCCTCGTCTTGATGAAACTCTACGGGCGGCCCTTCCTGGGGCTCACCCTGTCAGCGTCGCTCCGGGCTTTAGCTAGATCGCCGATAGCGACAGCGATGAACGAAGAGTCATTGCTCTCAAGCGCTGCTTCTAGATAGGCGACCTGCTGATCCGGTGTCTTCAGGTAGTCCTGAACGTCGAACTTGGTTGACTTAAGCGGCATATCAAACCTCCTTCGCCATCCGCTTGGCGGTCCTGATGTCCTTGTTCTGGGTCGGCTTGTCGCCGCCGCAAAGCAGGATGACGGCGGTATCGTTTCGCGTCTGTCAGGCCGATCAGCGGTTGAACTTTGGGCGCTTAAGGCATGGTGCTCAAAGAAATTTTCTCGATGAGTGATCTGCCCTGGGTAATAAGATCTGGGCTGGCAACACTCAAGCCGATCCCAGGATTTTCGGATGCCCATTCCAACAGTCTATCTCGCGCGAAACGGCGCGCCTTCTTCGTCCGGACGTCGCTCCGCGTCGATCGGTTAGCAGCATGCAAGGCCGGTTGCGCGTGATGGGAAGGAAACTGGAATTCGCTGCCCAGAAGCGCGGTTCTGACGCCTGAATATTTGGCGTGAAAGGTTCTAAACCGCCCACCTAGAAGCTGCGCTCAAGAGCAATGATCCATCGTTCATTGCTGCCGCTATCGGATATCTGAGCCAAGGCTCGGGGAGTTTCGCGGTTCAGCCAACCAAAATCTCGTTGAGTGCCAATGACTAAGCGTCGATCGTTCAACCGCTGGATTGGGCGACCAGACGCCGCGCCGTAAACAGGTGCCAGCAAGACTATCGCACTCCGCGAACCCATCGGCAGAGCCATCGCCAGGCCTTGCGGAAAGCCAGGATGGCGGAGCGGGGCCGTCCCGCCTTGCGGCACCCATCCTCCAGTTCCCTCGCTCGGCCGCCCACCGGTCCGCCGCGGCATGAGGTGGCTCGACCCGGTTCGAGGCCTTTGAGATGCGTCCTGCCGGAGTATCCCGCGGCCACCGGCCGGAACACCGATCCGCCTGTCTTGAACGTTTGTGCCAACTGTCCATAGATGGAGCGAAACATGACTGGACGACTTCAAATGCGTAACCGAGAGACCGACCGGCCACAACCGATTGAGAAGACGCGGCTGGCTACAGTCGCCAGTCTGCTTGGCGCTCCGTCTACTTTTCGAAAGGTTCCCCAAAACCCGTTGGAGGCGCATGAGATGCTTCTGAACGGGCTGCCGTCCAGAGCACTGTTACATCTGGTTGAGAACCTGGCGTTTCTTCGGTGGGACGACTCTTTCGCCAAAGCGATTGGAATGAGCCATCGCACCTACCAACGCCATGCCTCCGCGGGAGCCAAGACACTCAGCCCAGAGCAAAGTGGGCGAACATGGAAGCTCGCGGAAGTCCTGGCGAAAGCAACCTCCATTTTCGGTTCCATGCAGGAAGCTGAGCAATGGTTGGAACGGCCGGCTATCGGCTTGAACCAGCATAGGCCAATCGATCTGTTGGCCACACCGGCTGGTGTTGAGTTGGTGGAAGATTTTCTCGTTCGACTTGAGCACGGTGTCTACGCGTGACGCCATTGCCTGGGGCGCTCGGCGGTACCAAGCTTGTCGCTTGGCGATTGGACCAAGCGACATACGCGGCCGTTCGTTCAGACTCGCATTTCGCTTTGGAGAACAACACGCCAGGTGCAGTCAAAATGCCAGCGAAGCCCATCCAATTAACTCCTGAGCTCGATGCTGCAGCGTCTACGGCTGTCGGGATGTTCAGCCGTGATGCACGCGCATCTTACGGCGACGGCCTTGTCAGGATCGTGCTGTTCGGAAGTCGGGTCCGTGGCGAAGACCGCCCCGATAGCGACGTCGATCTCGCGGTCGTTTTGAAGACCATCACCGACCGGATCGAGGATCGCAATCGGCTCGCTGACATCGCTTATGAAGCCATCGTCGAAACGGGCGTCGACGTACATGCGCACGCGGTCTCCGAGGACGAATGGGAACAGCCCGAGCGTCATCGGAATCCAGATCTGGTCCATGCGATCAAGCGGGACGGGAAAGTTCTGTGACGGGTCCGCAAGGGGCGGCCGGTCGTCCCTGCCCTCGTCTCTCGAACGCCAGCAAGTTCACGACCCCGCCGATAACGGCGGGGTCTTTCAAACTTCCAGCTTAGCGTCCGGCCGCTTTGTCGTTCTGGACTTTGGAGCTGATGTTGAAGAACGCGTTGGGGGATCCCGCATCAGTGGGCTTCGCGGTGAACCCCAGCGCTAGCGCGGCGGCGATCAGCATGCCGTTCGCGACGTAGTCGCCGGTGAACTTTTCGGCGTCGTGCTTGAGCCCGTAGCTGCCCTGCTTGGTATTGATGGTCCGCCGCCGTCCGAACCTCGAGAGGAACTCGGCAGCGCGCACGAACTCGTCGACACTAGACATGCCGAGCATTGCGGTTCGGTTCTCCCGGAACGTCGCGCGACGCTCCTCCACGCTCCGCTTGGGCTCCCAGGGCATACCGAAGCCGAAACGGCTCAGAGTCGGCTCCATCTCCATTGCCCGCCGGATGCCGGCCGTCGCGAGCGCCCGCGTCAAGCATCCGCTCGGGGCATCGAACGAATGCTCCCGCAGGTAGGCGACAAACGCATCCTCGTCGGCTCTGACCTCGATGGAGCCGCCGGCAAGGGCCGCCCGCATGGTCGCGTGCGTCCGCCAGCCGAAGCCGCGGGCCATGGCTTCGACGCGATGGGACGATTTGACGTCAGGCAACGCCGCCCGCAGGGCGTCCTTAACGTGCTCGATTTCCGGGAGGGAAATAGTCAACTTCATCTTCGATCCTCGGGTTGGACCTGCGGTTCGCCGATTACGCCACAAGCCCGATCCGATGGGACCGGCGATGGTCGATGAAGGAGGAAGAAACGCCGTTTGACCCGGCGACAGGTCGAAGGTGGCTAGCCCGTTACAAAACTACCAAAAGTCGGCGTGTTGCTGCAAGCAAACGGCTCGGGCGATCTTGCGGCTCTCCCCAGCTGGATCTGCGCGTCGAGGCCGCCGAGGTCGACGCCCTCGGCGAAATAGAACTAGCCGATGACGGCGGGGTTTTCATTTCGAGTGGCCCGCTCCTATCTTGTTCGCGAGGAGCCATTCCAATGACCGAGGAAAAGAAGGACGAGGATCTGACGATCTGTGGCGGTGACGACTTTCTGGCAGATCAGGGCATCGCTGACCCCGACGAGTTCAGGGTCAAAAGCCACCTGTCCCACGAGATTGCGACCATCGCCGAGCAGCGCGGACTGACCCTGGCCGACGTGGCTCGGCTCGCCGGCGAACCGGAGGAGGATCTCGATCGTATAGTGAACCACCAGCACGGGGGCTACGAGGTCTGGCGGCTCATCAAGGTGCTGACCGCACTGGGCGCCGACGTCGGCATCACGGTTTTCCCCGACGGCGGGCACGATCGTGGCGTCGTGCTGCCTGAGACGGTCAGGAAATCCAGGGAGCAGATCCTGCGCGAGCTCGCGGAGATGGATGAGATCGACTATCAGCCCGAGCCTCGTCTCTAGATCAGGTGGAAAGCCGGCTCAGGAGCTCTTTTAGGCGGTCGACGGTATAATGTTCGGTGTGGCCGAGCAGCAGCTTGGTAAGCTCCCGCAGAGAAATCTCCATAGTCCAGGCGGCGCTAGCATGGGTCAGGCCGCGCTTCTCGATTGCCTCGTCAATCTCGATAACGACGTTCGCTTTCGTGAGCTCGGTCTCCGGATCCGGCAAGCCCAGGTCGGCAAAAACGTTGCCCGAGCCGATAGTGCCGAGAGCAGTCTTTCTCAGTCCACCGTGTCGAGCGGTCATCTAACACCCTTGATCGGGCTCAGCCAGGAAACAGCCAATTGTGCAACGGGTTGTTGCACAATTGGAACTTCATCTAGTCGGCGATGCTCATCCTCGACGCCGAGTTCTCGCACCGATGAACCACTGTTGGCCGGTCAGTTGTCGTAGATATCAGCCAGCCTGAAGGCGACCTTCAGCCGATCCAGCCGTACCGTGGCGTCTGGCCCCTTGTAGAGCTCGTCGACCCAGCTGCCATGCTCTGTTCGGCGCCACACGCGGAGGCTGAAAATCGCAGCGGTCGGGACGAGGATGTACTCGAGGCCTGACAGCGCCTTGTACTCGTTCAGTCGCTCTTCGAGACGCTGCGAGTCCGTTACGGGGGTCAGGATCTCGGCCACCAGCAGCGGCTGCTTCACAGCCGGACTGCCGTCATCGGCGACGGCATGTTCAACGCCGAGACCGGCTCGTCGCAGCGTCGCTCGCGCCGTCTGGACGTAGGTGCGGCTGGTGAAGACCCTCCAAGAGCTGCCCTTGAGCTGCGAATGCAGGCAAGCGATCAGGCCAGCCATGACACGATCCGCCATCCGGATCGTGGCCTCCAAAGCGACAGCTTTTCCCAGGACCAGTTCGTGCGGTTGTTCCTGGGTTGCTGCCCAGGCCATGAACCGGGCGGGCGCCATGAATCCGTCGTCGGTCTTCGGATCGGACGTGCCGTCGTCGATCTCCGGGATGTCGCTTAAATCGTAGGGCGCGTCGGTCTGCACCTGGGCGGCCTCGATCGCTGCGATGTGCTCCTCAGTCAATTCGACGAGCGTGCCGCCGACGCCACTCCGGCCACAGAGACGGTCGTATTCATGCATCGACATCACGACGAACCTGGGGCGGCCGTTTTCGGCGACGAGGACAGGCTCCTCGTCGGCCGCCTGCAAGAGATCAGCATCACCGATGTCCTCAAATCTGATGATGCGCATCAGCTTCGCCTCGGGCTCTGTCGGGCGAGCGTCCTCGAACATCGAGCGACGCAAGGCGTACTCCTCGTCGGTCTCACCCGGTACTCGATCCAGCTCGTAGTGCTCCAGCGAGAATGGCGGCATACCGCGAAATCTCCAGTCCAGACCGTAGGTCGCTTCCGCCCAGCGGCTCACGGCATCGATACCGTCGACCGGAAGGCTCGGATAGTCCCTGAATATCTCCTCGGCCGAGAAGCCGGCCTTCAGATAGCTCAGTATCGTCTCGGCGAGGATGCGGGTGCCGCTGACCGTCGGCTCGCCGCTCATGATCGCCGGATCGCGAATGACTTCCGTGTGGATCGTCGCCACCACCTTACCCTCGAAGAGGCTTTCCGCACGCTTCCGCAATCAGCATGGCATTCTCTCGTGCCGCAGAGGTCTGACTAGGCGCTCAACTTCGTCAGGACGTCCGAACGTTCGGACGCCGCCGCCGCGATCCTCTCCAACCACCCTCTTTATCACATTCGGCCAGATGTCCTTGCTCTGGTGCCGCTTGTCGGTATGACCCAGGCTTTTGGATACAAGCCGGTTTCAGCCTGATGTAAACTCGGATTCGCTGCCAAGCGGCGCAGCGCCGCACTTCAAGTGCCCAGTGTAACTTACTGCAAAAGCTCGCTCTTTTGTCGATCGATCTGCAGGGGGCTCCTACCCTAGCTTGATCCGTGTGGGACGGAGCCTGTGCTGCGAGGCCTGAGCGAGATTTGCGCTGCTCTTCACGAAGTCGAGGGCCGCCACTTGTGCGTGGTAGTGGCGGAAATCCTCGCCGAGCGCCGGGTCGTTGATGTGCGGTGCCACCTGCTCATCTTTCCTGTCGTGATGGGCACGGCGTTCACGGTCAGCCCGCGGCCCACCAGGAACGTCGTGACGATGACCTCGAAGGTCATTGGCGGACGATGGTCCATGTGGCCTTGTTCGAGCGAAATCGGCTCTCCAGTGACCGCGCAAACGACGGTGCCGGCCGCGTCCTTGTGGTCGGCAAAGAAGCTGTCGCGGGCCTTGAAAAGATCAAAGTGCACGACGCGGCGAAATGCCTGCGACACTTCTTGTTTGCGTGACGGGGGGCGCTGGGTGATGCAATGGCGGTAGGAGAAATCCGTGCCCGTGCCGTCCTTTCGTTCGATGTGGAAGCATGGTGTGCCGTGCTCCGTCATCATCACCGAAATGGTCCGTCCCGGAGCCAACTTTCTGCGCGAACTCGTCGTGACGCTCGAGGAGTGCTGCAAGGTCGAGCGCATCGACATCGCTTATGCGATCCCCGGCGCGATACCGAGCCAGCATCTCCTTGAAGAAGGCCGTCGCCACCCCTTGGCTTGGGAAGCTACGGGTTGCCAAGACGACCGGGTTACCGCGCGCCATTTCGTCAATGCCTCCTTCAATTCGTGTCGGCATTACCTCCTCCGTCTCGCTGAAATTCAAGGATAATTTGTGGATGCCAGGCTGTGAGCGTTCACCTTCCGGTCGTGTAGCGATAAAAGGTGGCTCTGGGCGATACGGGGGGCAATATGACGCTGCTTGCTTGGAGCACGGAGCTGCCGAGTTGGCAGCGAGACGCACTGCGGCGGATTGCAATCAGCGACAGCCTCAGCGACGTTGAGCGGGCGGCCATCTGTGCCAGGCTCAAGCATGCGCACGGCATCGCGGTCGAGTGCGAGACCGGCTGCGTGCATTTGGACGCAGCTCACTTACCAGCCCAGGCGGATGCCGAAGGAGCGGCGATCCTGTGCGGCATCGGTCCGGTCGAGCACGTCGATCGGCTTGCTACCGGCCAAGAACTCCGCTTCGGGGTTGACGGTATTACTTTGATCTACGGTGACAATGGCGCCGGGAAAAGCGGTTACTCGCGGATCGCAAAGAAGCTTTGCCTTGCGCGCGTGGTCGACCCGCTGCAGGGCGATGTGTTCGCCGATCAGGCTTCCCCGCCCGCCCGGGTGCGCGTTCGGTATCGGCTTCCGGGCGCTGCCGAACCGCAAGCTGAGGACTGGGTGGATGGCCAACCCCGGCCCGCAGCGCTGGCACGGATGATGGTGCTCGATAGCGCGAATGCTCGCGTCTATGTCGACGGGAAGAACGAGATCACCTACCTCCCTCGGGAAATCGAGATCGCAACCCGTCTTGGACAGCTTTGCACCTCGCTGTCTACTGAGCTGCAGACTGAAGCGGACGCGATAGCCAGGCGGCTTCGTGTAGCCTTCGGAGCGGGCTACGTGCCTACGACGCCAGCGGGGCGCCTAGTCGCGCGGCTCACGCTCGAGACGCCGCTGGGCACGCTTCCAGACGAGGCAGCACTGCGCGACGCCGCTACTTGGGATGCCGCCCGCCAGGACGAGCTTACCGAATTGACCCTTGAACTCGCGCAGGATCCCGCCGCGCAGGCGGCTGCGCGCCGGCGCATCGTCGCGGTGCTTGAGGCCCTGCTCGCCGAGATCAACGGTATCACGCGAGCCCTGGACGCGGACGCCGTAGGCCGGCTACGGGCTCGGATGGCCCGCGCAGCCGAGACCGCCGCGGCTGCAGGCCTGGCTGCGCAAGAGCTGTTTGCAGGAGAGCCCATCCCACAGACGGGACAAGGCGCTTGGGAACAACTGTACCGGATCGCCAGGCAGTTTGCTGCCGAAGCTGGCGTTCGAGGTGTCGACGAAGCGTTCCAGCCAGGTGATCCCTGCCCCGTTTGCCAACGCGATCTCGACGACCAGGCGATCCAACGCCTAGAGCGCTTCGATGCGTTCGTTCGGGATGCCGCGGCTACGGCCGCCGACGCAGCAGCCGCCGAACGCGAAGCCGCCATCGGAGAGGTGACGCGCATTCGGCTCTCGACGAGGGGCGAGCTCGATAGAAACCTCGCCGAATATCGGGCGTTGGGCGAAGGAGAGGCGGGGGTAGCGGACGCCGTCCGCGCGTTTATGGCCGGAGCCGATCAGCGTCGGACAGCGACATTGGCCGCTGGCCAAGCGCTGCATTTGGACGCCCTCCCCGAACTGCCCCCCTCTCCCGCCGGCGCGGTTCAAGCTGAGATCGCGCGCCTGTCGGACGAGGCGGCGGCCCTTGAAGCAAGACCGGCTCAGGACCCAGCACGGTTGACCCGAGCTGGAGAGTTGCGGGATGCTGAGCGCTTGGCTGGAGAGATCGATGCGGTTCTGGCCCGGCGGGCCGACCTTGAGCTGCGCCAACGCATGCAAAACTGTCGAACTGCTCTGGATACGCGCAGAATTTCGCAATTCGCAACGCGCCGCCGGGGCGAGCTCGTCACGCCCGAGTTGCGAGACCGGATCAGGGCCGAGATTCGGCGCCTCGACTTGAGCCACGTTCCGTTTCGATTTGGCGAGGCGACCGAACGTGGACGAAACCTGTTCGACGTGGCGTTGGACGCCCACCGACCGGCCGTAAAGAATAGGGTTCTAAGTGAGGGCGAACAACGCGCGCTGGGCATCGCTTGCTTCCTGGCCGAGATGTCGCGCATTCCTGGCCATCACGGGATCATTGTCGATGATCCGGTAACCTCGCTGGATCACCAGCGACTGCGAAAGGTTGCCGAGAGGTTGGTCGAAGAGGCTGCGGCGGGCCGCCAAGTTATCGTGTTTACCCATCACCTGATCTTCTACCAGGAGATATTGGCGGCAGCGGCGGCGCGCGTCCCGCAAGTCCTTGCGATCGTCAATTTGATCGGCAAATCCGACGGCCGATTTGGCTTGGTGTCAGAGAACGACGAACCTTGGATAGCCAAGAAAGTCACCAAACGTATCGATGTTCTGCGTACTCGTCTGCGAGCGATCCCCGCCGCAATGAACCGCGAGTCTGACGAGTTCCGGCGGATCGCCAAGGATTTCTACACGGACTTGCGAGAATCTTGGGAAAGGCTTGTCGAGGAAGTCCTATTGAACGGTGTGGTCGAGCGCTTTTCCTCTGGCGTAAAGACGCAGAGCCTGAAGGAGGTGCTCGTAGAGGACGGGGACTATCAGCGGATTTTCGCCAACATGAAGCGAGTGTCTGAGTTGTCGGGACATGACATGGCCGCCGGACGTCAGATTCCGATACCTGACCTCACCGAGATGCAGCGAGATCTCGAAGCTTTGGATGCGTACCGTTCCGAGATCCATCGCAGAAAGAATGATCTTCGGGCCAGGCGCCAGGCGCTGGAGGAGCCGCCGGTCGCGCGTGTCGAATAACGGGACCGCGCACCTGCCCACCTCGCCTGCCCTGACCCCTAGCCTACATCCAGACGCGCGGCCGATCGAAAGCGGTCATGGAGTACGCCCGCAGATCGTCTCTGGGGTCGGCTTGATGTTTTGATTGAGCCGGAAAAAATTGGTTGGATCGTACTTGCTCTTCAGCGCAAGCAGACGCGGGTAGTTCTTGCCGTAGGCGGCTTCGACACGTTCTATTCCTTCGTCACCGAGATTGTTGGCGTAGACGCCGCCAGTCGAGAACGGGCGCACCGACTCCCAGAGTTCTCGTGCCCAACGGATGCGCTCCGCATCATCTTCGGGATCGTCCCAGATCGAAATCGGAAAACAATCATAGAGCGCATCGCGGTTCGCGTAGGGTGTTTCTGACATCGGGACGCGAGCGATTGCGCCACCGACGCCTGGAGGCTGCTCCCGATTGGACTGGCTCTCTTGACCTTACGAACGCTGAGGCCATGAAGATCGTAGAAAGCTATCGCAAATGCGGATAGGCTGACGCCATGAGCAACATCGTCTCAGGGAAAACCAGATATCCTAGCCATAGCTTGGGGGTGTTCGCCCAAGATCCGCACCTAGAGATCGGTGCCACTGTCCCAGTTTGGGCCTGTTGCGCTACGGCTTTTGAGGCCGTAACAGACACGGCAGAAGCTGGTCTGTCGGGATAGCGGGCCGACGAGGGGGTGGTGCCCTCGGCGGGCGGCTCAAGCCGCGATCGCGGCCCACCGTCTCATGTTAAATGCGATGGAGGCGAGCAGGATCTGCCCGCTTGCCTTGATGAGGCCGACATAGCGGATGCAGTTCAGCCGCATGCGCCGTTTGAGAGTGGCGAAGGTGGTCTCCACCTGTGCTCGTCGTCGTGCGATGGGAAGGTTGTAGCGTTTGAGCCTTGGCGGCAGCTCCGGATGATGCCGGTTAGGACGACGGGCGATGCGGGGCTTCTTGCCTTCCGCTTTCAGCCGAGCCCGTCTGGCATGGGTGTCGTAGGCTGCATCGGCCCACACCACTCCTTCATCGCCGCGGATCAGCTCGTCGGCCGGTGTGGTGTCGTTGATATTGGCCGGCGTGGTCAGCACCGACCGGATCAGGCCGGAGCCCTCATCGACACCCACATGGGCCTTGTAGCCGAAGGTCGAGCCGCTTTTGCCTTGCCGCCTGGTGAACCGGGCATCGGGATCGTTCGACGCTCGTTCCTCCGTTGGCGGCGCTGACACCGCTTGGATCAAGGTTGCGTCCAGCATCGTGCCGCGCTTGAGGATAACGCCAGCATTCTCAAGCTGACGATCGAGTTCACCAAACAGCTTCTCCAGCAGGCCTTGCTCAACAAGCTGGTTCCGGAAGCGGTTCAGGACCGTGTGATCAGGCGTTGCATCCTCGAGACTGAGGCCCACGAAGCGCTTGAATGACAGACGATCCCCCAAGGCCTCCTCGAGATCGCGCTCCGAAAGACCATAGAGCGATTGCAGCAGGAGTGCACGGAACAGCACCAGCACCGGATAGCCCGGCCGGCCAGGGCTTCCTTCATCCCGCAAATGCGCCATCAGCTTCTCAAAGCGATACCATTTGACCAAGCCGGCCAGCCGCTCCAACGCCGCATTGGCACCGGCTCCCTTCGGTAGCCACGCCTCAATAAAGCTCGGCTGCCCTGTCTGCTTCACTGCCATCGTGATCCCCCAAGGTTCGCCCTAGGGAATCACAATCGGCGAATAACGCAACAGGCCCAGTTTGGGCTGAGGCGGTTCTGAACGCCTGGATCGGCTCTGGCGGCTCTGAAGAGTCGTTCCACGAGATGTTTCCGAATCTCGCCGAAGAGGTGAAGAAGCATCCCTCGCCGGTCTGAGGTGGAATCGGTTTCAACACCGCGCCCGCACTGCCGGCTCATCAAAATCAGGCGCAATTCAACACGAAAATCCAGATGGCCAATCGATTCAGATGAAATCGCGGGCCTCAGGACAGTAGTTACCAGATTTTATTGGTAACGGGTCTTCTAGGGCCGTCCGAATGACATCGCGCGAAATCCTGCGCGGATGATCCGACTGCCAAGCCCAAAATACCTTCATGTCAATCCACGCTCCCCATCCCGATCAGTCTTCGAGATACCGCCGATGCCACGTGATCTGACTTTCACTGACCTGATAGCGCCCATCCATCATTGCGGTCTTATCGCGGTCAGCACCAACGATCACGCGGCCCAGTTCCTGAATCCGAGCGAAACCATCAAGAATCGCCACTGAGCGCTCCAGTATGCCTTCGCTGGATATGGGCTCGCCATTATACGTGTACATGTTGGCCACCTCATCTAGCATCCTTTTGTAGTCCTGAAGGATCGGCCTCATGCACATCATCGCGACATCCTCGACTTCGGGAGGAACGTCTTTATCGCCAAACAAAAGCTTGGAGAGTTGAAGGGCTGAGTCCCACGTCCAGCTTTCCCTTCCCTGCACCAGTCGTTCTTTCATCAGTTCGACGAAACTCAGCTTGGCATATTCAAACGGAGCGTTGGGCCAACCGTTCTGGATGTAGAAGTCATACATTCCGTGAGGGAACAGCGATCGGATGGTCTTGTCGCCCGCGATTTTGTTTATCTCGACCGAACGGGCCGCAGACAACTTGTTGCTTAGGTACGCAAACATGATCTCGGCAATCTGGCGAATCGAATAGACGCCTTGAGAGGCTTCCCCAAGAAGCGCGGAGATCATGGGCAGTTCGGTTTTGGTGGCGAATTTCGCCATCCATTCCGTCGAGGCACGGCGCAAGCGTACGTCAATGGGATGCGGAGGCTGCGTCAACTTCCGGGCGTTCTCAAGCGCGACCCTATAGCGGTGTATCCAATACTTTGTGCGGCTCGGCGGCTCCAGGAAGACGTCGCCATAAGCCACTTCCAGCTCTCGCGCGAGCCATTCCTCCTGCTGACGCTTGAAAGCCCCCGTACGAGCGTCGTGCAACATGCCCCCAAGGTCCTTCAGGACGGGATGGGTTCGGGCCCTCGTACCGAAGATTTCCTCTAGCTTTGCTTTCTCCGCGTCCCCTTCGACGATATATGGCGACTGGTCTACCCAAAAGATGATAGGCGCCGGATCTCCAATGCGGAACAGCTGCTGCCGGTAGGTGTGCGGAATGAGGCCGGTCAACTCGTATCCGTCGGCATTATCGAAGTGCAGGAAGGCGCTGATGTTGAAGTCTGCGTCCATCTCGGGAAGATACCTCGAGTTGCCGGCCAGAAAGACGGGCACACCGATCGAGTCGACCGGCGACAGTCGGATTGCGGCGGAGATTGCCATAGCGTCAGGCGTCAAAGGTTGATCCCTGCCCGCTTATAGACCTGCTCCACGCACTCATAGATCAGGCCGTAATGATGGCTGATGTTCAGTGGCAACAACCGATAGGTCTCGACCACGTTTGTCAGTTGCTTCAATGATTGAACGACACCGGGCGTCCGCTGATATTCTTCAGGGATGACGACGCCCAGCAGATTTTCCTTCTTGAGCGGAATATCCTCTTCCACCTGAAGCTCGATCACTGCTCCCCTATCGTCGCAGTCCCTGGTCGACCCTTCCTTGTAAAGCTTAGAGACCGCAAGAATCTTGTCGTGGCTCATGTCAAGCAGGTGCTCTTCCTTCAGCTTCTTCTGGTCATTTGCGTCCCGATCGACGTACCGGCGCGACGTTCCAAAATACAGTGAGATAAGCCGTCCAATCTGGTCTTGATCGGTACCGAGGTTGAAGTCTTCCAGTTTGAAGGTCGATAGGTAATCGGGCATCACCCCACGTTCGAAGGCACCTGTATCAAAGGGATGGATGCGCTTGAGCGGCGGTGGATTATTGAAGCGCATCACGAAGACGGATGGGAGCTGCCATGGTTCGGGGTTGAGCGCGTCCTTGCCTTTATAGGCGGCGCGGCCCACGAACAGATAACAGAGCTTTTCGCCCTTGAAGACGTTGCACTTCACGGCGAGAAGCTTCTCGTCGTTGAGGATCGGGATCAGATTGCTCGACGCGGTGCTGTGAACCCACGGCGGGCTCTTTGGAACAGCGAGGTTGCTGTTCTTCAGAAAGTCGCTGAGATTTACCTTTCTAGGCTTGACCATCGGATACCCATGAGCTGCAGAAGATCACCCTGCTGCCAACTTATCAAAATCGGTTGAGGCAGGTAGCTTCACAACCAGCTATCCCCACTACTCAACCGATATGTCGGGCTATCCCACGGGCGATCAACAGCACCGTGCCGAGGGGGACAAGCAGGCCGGCGAGGACGGCCAACAGCATGAGAACAAACCCCCGGTCCGGGCCAAAGGCTCTAACGACGGTCTCGGACTGGGATAGGATTCCACCCATCCCTACCGTAAACCTTGCCAGGCTCGGTTCTCGCCTTTGCGTGGCTTTAGCCATGCCCGTCTCCGAAAGTGAGCCTCCGGGATATTCCCGGCTCGTAGCGTACGAGCATTCCCCGCCCTCAACCGCTAACAACGCACCACGACTAGGCCCCCGGGTTTGCAGTTTGGAAAAACCTCTGACGCTTCATCCATCACCAATGGTTATTTCATAAAACCGCAACGCACCAGCCGCACAGGGTTCTGGGAGGCGCTTTTACGTTCGTTATATCAATAGGTTAGACCCTTTTCAGAAGCGCAACGAGCAAGGTAGCAAACCCGCTGTCCAAATTTGGAAAAGTCGTCCGATAACGCGGAATTCTGATCCGGGCCGGCGTCAACCACACGGAATCAGCTATGGGCAGGGCAGAGAGGCCACAGCCTCCCTCGCTTGCCCGATTGGTCCGGGCAGCTCGAACACCTCGCGGTGCAGCTCCGGGTGTTGGCATCCGAGAACAGCTTCTCGCCTGCGGCGTCCCTGCGGACCCGCTGAACGAGAAGCAGATCGATCCCGAACCATTCGCAGGCCGTCGATGGAAGCGGCATCCGAGCGCCTGCCTTAAGCACGAACTGCCGGCCAGTTCGGCTACCAAACCATGTCTGCTCAAATAGACGGAATGTCATTTGCTTTCTGCATCGATAAACCGCTTTCGGTCCACCGCGCATTCGCTCTCAAGGCTCAAATTGCATCGTAGTCGATGATCACGGCTGCCAAGTCCAAGACGATCGAAAGAGCCTGGAGACCGGGCCGGCCTTCCACAGCCGCTCTTCCCACATAGGCTGTCCTTTGGAACTGATTCGGGCATCATTGGCGCACGAGTCGAAGACCGTACCTGTGATGAAGGTGTTGAAAGGTTGCTCTCGGAGTGAACACAGTTTGGCGGCTATGTTCGGTGCCCGCCCAACCCAGATCAGGTCATTGCTGTTGCGAACTCCTCCGCGCACGACGAGAACCTCGCTGGTGTCGACGCCCGTACCGTGGCCGAGCACGTGAGTGCCATTGCGCAGAGCCTCGTACTTCGCTTCGAAACGAGGTTTAAGGATGTTCACGAACGCGTAGTTGATCTTGAGGGCGCATTTGACCGCCGAAGTGTTCTTCGACCCGCCGACGAACACTCCCATAACCCGATCGCCGTCGAAGCTGCGTACCTCCCCTCCCGAAGCTTTGATCAACCGAGAGGAGGCAGCCAAAAATGCCTTGCACACCCTTGCCGTCACGCGCCGATCCCACATCGCCAGCTTGGTCGAGTCGGCTAGGTCCGCGTAGAGGAAGGTAGCGGTGAGCTTAGCCCCTCCGCCGGCGAGCGCGACCGCGTCGGTCGTCGGGACGACCTGACCATCGCGAATGTCCCACGCATTTCTGAGGACGCCCCCGACGTCACCTTCGATTTCCTGAAGCAACCCCATGCGCTACATGCCCGTCGGCATAGGACGCAGTTGGACTGCGATCGTCAGCATGACCAACCATGGCGCAATCGCACACATGGTGAACTGGAAGGCGCGCTTCAGATAATCGAACTTTACTCGCAGGATCGTTGAATTTCTCCATATCTGCTCACTGAGATCCTTCAAATGCTCGGTCTCATCTCTCGACGCGAAACTCTCACCGAAGCCAGCGAGCGACCTCCCAGCTATCGATCGGAAATAGATCAGCGACCCGTCGCCCCCTTTGAGGTGCGGGAACACGCATCGATAGACATAGAAGAGACTGGTCGCCGTCATTCCTACGAAGACCAAGGCCAAGCCTGCCACGTACCAGTGCGCGACGTCTTCCTTGTGCACGTTCAGCACGGCAAAGCCGAGCATACCGGTGTCGATGGCGAACAGGAAAGAAGCCTTGGCTTCCACGCGCGGGAAGAAGCTCAAAACTCTGTCGAGCTGTTTCTCGGATCGCGCGCTTGCAGAATCACTCATCGTTATTCCAGGAGAAGTCGAGACTGGCCGGCGTCGCTGCTCGAAAAGGTCGAGTACAACGCCTGAGTTTGTACGGCAAAAACACCCCAATTCAATCGCTTCATCAATATTTTGTACAGACAGCTTAAAGCTAACGCTTCATGTTGCATATTAACTCCAAACCGGGCATCAAAAGGTGTCCCAGACATCGACTGATTCGCCACTGCAGGTTGCAACAATTTCGCAACCTGCCGCGGGGCCGGCGGAAGTCTAGGACGAACAAATAGTGAATGTCGAGCATCCACGAAGGAGCTTTTTGTGGGCAATTCCTGGAAATACGACCGAGCGAAAGAGGCGATCAATAACCGCATCGAGGAAGTGAAGACGGTCGATATCGTCGACTACAAGCGTGACATGTCGCTGGAGTCGATCCAGACGAACAAGGCGTACCGAGTCAACGGCGTCCACCTCTACGCAGACATCCTGAACATGGCCGACATCCTTGCGACGACCGACAAGGAGGGCGAGCGGTGTCACAAGCGCACGCTGCGCTTTCTCAATCTGCATCAGCGGGCCGTTCATCGAATCCTGTCGCGGTGCGACGCGCGCCGCGTCGACTTTCATAACCAACGTCTCCACTCCCTCGTCGCCAAGCCTTACGGAAGCGAGGAAGAGAAGAAGCGGGTTTGCCGCGCCGTCGCCATCGGGAAGCTCATCATCGACGTGCTCGCCGAGACCGGAGACGATGACGAAGACATCCCGAACGCCAAGACCAGAGTCGGG
>Ga0214544_1007316_pt1 | contig 19498 bp, 7 predicted proteins | sample CNSS3metaG_FD_160074 | JGI IMG/M metagenome (GOLD analysis project Ga0214544, IMG submission 160074) | Root nodule microbial communities from cowpea collected in UCLA plant growth center, Los Angeles, California, USA - CNSS3 | ecosystem: Host-associated > Plants > Roots > Nodule | place: USA... | reverse complement strand
TTATGAAATACTAAAACAAGTAATTCTTTTCAGGAGCCAATAAATGAAAATAAGATGTGTGTAAAGTGAGAAAGTAAAAATGTATTTTTGGTTAGTTTAAAGTGGGTGAAATAAAATTGAAAAGACAGTCTAATATTAAAATGAAGCGTAGGTATATTGTTATTGTTTTACTTGATACATTTGTTGAGTTTGAAAGAATGATTGGCACAAAATGAAAAGAAGAACACTAAGGTACACCGCATGATTGCATGTTGCATTTAAGCATCGAAGAAAGACAAAAAACCTCAAAATATCTCATAACTCATGCATTGTACCTTAGACAAAGACGAAGATGCTACATCTCCGCCTGCACAAGAAAGATCTCACTCAACACTACGTCGACCTAACCCATTTCTAGTACACATTATTTATGTAATATGCTTGCTACAGACAAATCAAGATTCATATATAAAGTTAGAAAGTATAAAGGAAAAAAATGTGATTAAATACGCTCTCTCTTTTTATCTCACTATTACAACAATTTCTTTTTTTACTTTGTCCTATTACTCATTGTTTATGTCAAAGTCATTCTTGTAGCATCATTACTATCAATTTCTCAAAAGATTATATTCATTTATCTTTTAAAAAAATGAGACCAAACTAAAACAATTAAAAAAAGATAGGAACAAAATAAAAAAAAAAAAATCATTATTATATTACATAAAAATTAGGTGAAATTGAGTGGAATTTTGTATGATTACGCACGGAAAAAGAAAGTCCAAAAACAAAAACAAAGTGATGATTTTTTTCATAAAAAAATCTTGTGCTTTGGGGCAGTACTTTAATATGTTTGAGAAAAAAGGGAGTGAATGGAGGAGGTATAGTGTGTTAGCATTCCCCCACAATGAAGTACTGATAGGACCCCATGGCCAAGTTTAGTTTCTCTTGGCATTAAAATTTTGAAGAGTTTTGAATTTTGATAAGTACTTGAAGGGACCATTCTCAGTTGTTTCTAATGTCATGTGCTTCTGCCTACTTAGCTCCAGACAATTGCACATTCTGTATTCACAAACGTGATTCATAAATAGGGTTCTTGAATTGCCTCTTCTATATGCCATGTCCAATCATCACCACACATTGCTATTAATACTTCTTCTCATTCTCACTGTCATTTTCAACATCACACACCTTTAAGTTCAAAACCTAAATAGGATGGTAAATTGATAAGACAAAGACATACTAAGGCAAGAGTTTTAGTTTTTCAAATCACTTTGTGCTTCTCTGGTTCCCATGTTTCAAAGAAAGCTTTTTATATATTCAGATGCATGAGTGTGTAGGAGTGATAAGGTGATTTAGTGGTTAAAAGAAAGGGGATGGAGAAGAAAGTCGGGTTTGATCCCTCCTGTTAACAATTTAGAGAAATAAAATTGATTTGTTGGGCTTTGAAAGAGAGGGTGAGATTCAACTCCTCCACTAATAAAAACTAACAACTAATAATTGCCGATAAAAAAACATGCATGAGTGGATGTTTGTTCAAACACTAAGTTTCATCATTTTTACATGACCTTAGTTGTGAGAACCTAGAAAATAGTAATTTATAATTGATAGAGTGTTTAAAATAATGATACTCGATTATTTTAATATTAAAAATAAAAAGTATAAATAGAAATTTTATAAACGAGTTTCATTAGTTATAAACATTCTATCTCTCTCAAAACTCTAACTCTAGAGCTCTCTTCCATCTCTGTAGAATTCTCACATCTATACACTAAGTTAATTTTCTACCCTTTTGTCTTGTTTGGTTTCATTTCGACGCATGTGGAAAAATCTAGACTGCGTGTGTTATTTGAGTTCTCTTTGTGATTTCTCATTGATTAATGGTTCTGATTATGCTCCTTGATCGTGATTGTGATGTTTTGTAGGTTTATTTGTAAACTTCGTTAGCTCGAAGCATGGTTTAGTACACTTTTGGGTCGGCAAAGTTATCTTTTTAAGTAAGGGAAACTAATAGCTTTTAGAGTGAGTGAATTGTATGTTTGATGTTTGTGGTGTAATAGACTGATACTTTGAATTGTTCTGTTGAACTGATTTGTGGATGATTGTGTTGGTAATATGCTAAATTGTGTTTGCCAAATTGAAATTTATGTTCATTTTTGAATTTGGGGATAATTAGGAAATTAGAACTAGGGTCATGAATCTAATTGGTACCACTTGCTACAAATTTAAAACCTTTTCTACTAGTGTTTGAAGTAGGAGTACCAAATAGAGTCATGAAATAGGTCCACAATTCTCAAGAATCCAAAAGATGAAAACGTTGATATCTAGTATGAGGCTAAGCGCCACTTTCACCATTGATCGCTCAAATTTACAAGGCGATCAACGCTAAGCATTGACCTAGCGACGCTGAGCACTGGGAACCTCTACAAGTCTGGAGGTATTTTAATTTCTTGGCGCTAAGCACCAGTTTTACCACTTAGCGTCCAAATTTACGAGACGAATGACGCTTAACACTAGTTTGGGGCGCTTAGCACTGAAATCCTATTTTATTTGTTTTGTTGGTTTTGTATATTTTATATCTGATATGAGGCATGTTTATGAAATTCATTAAGGTATGAATTGAATATATTGTAATTATGATGAGTGTGCATGTTGAAAATGGGGAATTTCATGGGAAATCCCTAGTGTTAATTAATAATAGTGTATGTCTTCATATGGGAGAATGACGGGTAAGAAATATCCTAAACTCTAGTAATCATTCACACTCATATAGAGGAGAATGAATTACGTTGTGAGAGTGACAGGAGGTCCTAACCTATGGACTTGTTCTTATGTCATAGGTTTGAAAGGATTAACCTTGTATGGTTGGGTGATGACCTCTTGTGTTTGGTACTCTACAGAGTCTAGAAACCATCACAAGTGCACGCCTCTTGTGTACCCTATATCAAAGACATGAATCTGGATTTGGAGTTTTTGTATGAGTAGAATGTTAACAATTCAAAATTGTTTGTGTGATCTTTTAAATCTATAATTCTATATGATTAATTCTAATATATATTAGCTTACCCTTTCCTTTGTGTCTTGTATTCTTATGTTTCCTTTCCCTTATGATGATCACTTAAATGGTGTGAGCAGTTAAAGATTTTGTGGCTAGACCAGTACATTGGAGAGATAATGAAATTGTATTAGATGACTCTTTAGATACTTGTGGTATATATATATATATATATATATATATATATATATATATATATATATATATATATATATATATATTTATTTATTTATTTAATGGAATGACTCTAATATTACATTTTTGTGTTGGTATTTTCAATGTTTTATGATTATCAATATCCGGTGTTTTATTTAATAGTTTTATATTATTAAATAGGATGTTACATTGATTAATAGATGATTTTGATGAAATTAATGGGTGATTTCGTTTGTACTAAAATAATACAATTATTAAAATTTGATTTATTTTTAAGAGATTCTTATATGTGTTTGTTTATAAAAATATATATTTGTAACATTGTTTTTTCACAAGTAAGTATATTTTATTGCAAATTCCATAAAAATATCTTTATAAACACTTTTAAAGAAATATGTTTGTTTAGACTAAAAAAACTTTTAATAAAATAACTTTTTAATTTAAAATTTTAATTTATTAAATTATATTGATTATATTGAACTATTTTTAATTGAAAGATTAATAATAAAAAACAAATTAATATTTGTACTATATATTAATACCAATTTATTATAACCCTGGCTAATGTAACATTCAAACAACAAAAAGGTGTTCCGACAGTAGTATTATTAGTTAGTTAAATAATGGTATCAGTTGCATGGTAATGTAAGTGGAATCGACAAAGTTTATTTTAATTTGAATTTTTCAAATAAAAAATTTGTAAAACTTAATTTATTAAAATTAAAATTAAATTGACTAATATTAATCTTATTTAATTTTAATATCTATATTTAGTAATGTTAATGTGAGTTTAATTTATATTAATGTAATTTGATTTTTAATATCTATTTAAGTTAATATATATAGTTAAATGTTAATTTCATATATTTTTAATATTTTGTAAAGTTAGTATTGATTATGTTAACACTAGTCTAATAATTTATTTTTATTTAAGTGTTAATTCTAGTTTAAAATATTTTTAATATTTATTTAAATTTACATTAAATAAATTTATATTAATATAATTGTTTTAGTATTTAGTTTAATTAGTGTAAGCTTAATAGTGACTAATATTATTTATTTTATATTTATATTTGTTAAGTTAGTGTTACTTAAAAAGACATTAATCTAATTTATTTTTTATATTTACTTAAATTACTTTAGATCTCACTAACACTAGTATAAATTTTTAATACATATTTAAATTAGAGTAGACTTAATTTACATTAATCTTACAATCTCCAACTAAGAGTTATGGTTAATCTTGATTTGCATGTCTTCTCCACAAAGGAGATCACATAATATATATATGATGTGTTCCAATGCAACATATATACTAATGCTATCAAAATAATTTAATATTTGGAACACTTATAAATTACTTAATATACTATTTTATCTTATCCTATAACTTCAAATTATGAGGTCACAAAGGATGGTTCTAAGAATTATAAGATGAACAATAAATCTGAGTTTCACTCAATATCAATTCCTCACACAAACTTAAAACATTGCTCTTCTAGCTTCTATTATGCTTTATTTGCTATGTGTTGCAATTTGGGAAAGAAACCCAAAATCATACATAAAAAAAAAATATGCACTTAAAGAGAAGAAAATGGAAGAGGAGTAACCCAACTTCTAGAATTGGTGCAACAACGACAAAGATGATGCTTCTGTCATTTACAACGTTAAGGAAAGACTTCGTGTGATACTCAACAACAAAACATGAGAGACAAAGAAAAATATTGTGAATTCACGAACAATTTACGAGATTATTTTGTCCAATAAACATCATAAACACATATTTGTGTTCTTTTAAATAATTAGCATCCTTCCACCTCATACACTTTTTATGAAAATATACTCCATGCCATTTTTAGAAGAAAGAAAAACATTATTCTTTTTCTATTTCAAATTTCTTAAATAAGTTTCCCTAATCACGCTAAAAATCAAAAGCAATTATTTTATTTAAAACACATTAAAAAATAGTTTAAGCAAACAGACCTAATATCACTAAATGTAATTAATTGTAACTTTTACTCAATATAACACTACAAGAAAATAATTAAATAACAATAAAATTTAGAGACAAAAAATCAAAAAATAATTAGTTTTTATATTGACAAAATTAAACATCCTTTTATCAACTAAAAATTTTAGATATCTAAAATAATTTCTATTATTTATAAAATATTATAATTAATTTATGAATGAAAGTTTAAATTGATCTCTAATATTAGTTACCAAAATTTTTGTTATTTATTATTATTGATTCTAAATTAATCTCTACTTGGATACTTGGATGTTGGAGACTATTTTATCCCACTTTAATAAAGTTAACTATGTTTTATTTATTCATTTTTTTAATGTGTAATTTTTTTTTCAGAATTTTCCTTTTTTAAACTCAAACTTGAAATTGTGCTTAGATGAGAAATTTTATAATTTCAATAAATTAAAATGTATAATATTTAAATTTCTTGTCATTAAATTGTTTTTTACATATTTTGTTGGGATACAATAATTAAAGTACTTTTTATATTTTAAATTTTTTGTTTGAATAAAGTAATTGAAGTATTCTTTTAAGATAAAATTTTATTCTAAAAATATTTATTTTAAAATATAAAATTTTAAAATTAAACTTTAATGAAATATATTAAATATAAATATTTAAAAAATTAGTTTTTGTAACATAGGGAAAAAGTGACTAGAGTTTAATTTCAAATTTTATTATTTTAGTTATTTAAATAATGTATAAAAGAATTTAATTTTAAATTTGATTTAACTTTTTTTATCCAACCAAATCATTATATTTTAAAACAAATTTAAATTCATTAAATAAATGAATTATTTTTTTAAATTACTTCATCAAAACATAAAGTCAAATTTTATTTAGAAAATCAAAATGCAATCTCACACTTAATTTAAAACTAAAATATCTAGAAAATCGAAAATAGAAGAAAATGAAGTGACAAAAAACAAGGGAGAAACTTCCCACTCCCCTCTTGCATGTGAGTAAATGTGTAATCTCTAGTTGAATCCCACAAATCAACAATGAAGGTAATTTGAAAAACGAACTTGGTCTAGTAATGTATATTAAATCCATATAGAGAGCATGTGAGGTCCATGTGAAGTTTATCATTACTATCTTTTTAGTTGTAAAGAGGTTCTCTATATTCTCTCCTTAAACATCTTTCTCTTTACTTCTTGCATTCTTCAAACCTACCTATAAATTCTACTACTTAGGGATCCTAGGCTTCCTTCATTTTTAACTCATCAACAATAGTTTCTATTATAAAATAATAATAATAAATCATTTTTAAATCAGAAATTTAGCAAATAAAAAGATTCACTTTCAATTCATTGAGGCTAGTATTTTGCTTTTACATTATACTAAGTGGGATTCAACTATTTTCTTAGTGGTTATAGGTCTCATATGTTTTCAACTAGCTAGTTTCTCATGCATCCACTATAAATATATGTGGTCCTTATTATCATTATTGATATATACTGTTCTTATTGTGGTTCAAAGCTGTATCCAATTAGCCATGAAAAGTGTGTTTTCCTATATTTTTCTCTCTCTAATTAATTGGCAAACTTTATCCACTCATGTGGGTTAATGTCATTGTTTGCAAATGGTGACGTATAGATTCTTCATGTTAGGGTTAGTAGAAATTTGCCACATGGAAGAAAGCTAACACTGCTCGTAGAACCCTAATACCATACGTAACAAACATTTCAAGCTGTTAACCATGCGAATAAAAACATTTATTAATTGTTAAAAAATTTTAAAAAAAATTATATTCTTTTTTTATTTTTCTTGATAGTAATATTCTTGTTTTGACGTTTGACAAGATGTTTTATTGAGATTAATAAATGCCTGGTTTGGTATAGGTGAAGATGCTTTGTTTTCTAGTTGGTTAATTATGAGTTACTGGCTTTTTTGTGTTTTTCTTTCAACTGTTTCTTGAGATGGAAGAATATTGACCGACACAATTGCTTCAAAAGTTGTCATGCGCATGAATCAATTAGGTTTACCACAAAAGAGATAGTAAAATATTTTAGCAATTTATTTTTTATTTTTGTAAATTGAATTTTAATAGAAATTTGGAATTTTAAGGTTTTTGTGTTATTTAGTGAGTTTTAAATTTTTAATAAAATTTAACTGATAATAATAATAATAATAATAATAATAATAATAATAATAATATTTTGTAAAAGAGAAAAAGGTCTTTCAGGTTTCTTGCCTTTTTAACATGCTTGATTAGAAAAGACTACTTTTCTCCACCGAGAGGGGGAGCTTTAAATATAATATATAAAAAATGTAGAGCGTATATATTAATAAAAAAATTATTTTGCAAAATAAGTGATCCAACTTTTCTTCACATGAGTGGATCTGGATTCCACGTTTTCTATATACCTCTGAAAATTGTTGTATATATTTTGTTATGTTTAAAAGAAATATCTGTGATTTTTTATTTTATTAATTAAATTAATTTGATTAATTTTTAAAATAAATATCGTTTTAGAAGTTATTAAAATAAATTTTTGATTTTACTTATTCAATTAGATTTAGTTTATCCTTATATCCTCGATTGTTTTTAAAACTACTTTTTGTTATAAAGTAGTAGACAGATCCGTGTAAGGATATTATTTTATTTTGTATATTAAAATAATAAAATAGTGAAAATATTATCTAATGAAACATTATTAAAATTAAGTTATATAGTTGTAAATGTAAGATTTTAGAAAATGACGTTTAAAAAGTGATAATGTTTTGAAAATAGTGAGAGTCGATTATTTTAATATTAAAATGTTTTAGTATAAATAGAATTGTTATAAATGAGTTTCATTATTTTAAAACACATCATCTCTCTATAAACCATATCACTTTTCTAGAGTTCTTTGACTTCTCTCTAGAGGTTTTGTCTCTTTGGTCGTTTGATTGAAGAACCGAGACCGTAAGATTGATCCTCTCGGCAAGCTCTTCAAATTGGACCGATCAGTTTCTCCATTCGCGTAAGTTGAGTTTCCACTCTCTTTTTAGTCTTTTTCTGTTTTCTGTTGCATGCGAGCCCTCTTCTGGTTGCATGCGAAGTTTTAATTTTTAGTATGAGTCTTTGCTGATAGTGATCATAATGGTATGTCCTGATTGTTCTTGTGATGTTTCTATGTGTAGATAGAGCATCCTGTGGAGTTAGAGACGTTGATGTTTTTAAGGCGTTGACGTTTATAAAGTTGTCTAAGTAGGATAACAGGTAAGGAAAACTGATAATTGAATTTAATTAGAGGATATAATGAATGTAATTGTGTGTAATCAAAATTGATTGTTTGAAGTGTGATGCAATGTGAATTATTTGATGTTTGGTATAAGTGAAATTGTGATTGCATTGTGTGAATTGAGGTTGAATTGGAAAATGAACACTTGAATCATGGCTCTAATTGGTATCATCTCACTTTGCTTGAAAACCATTTTGAAAACTAGACAACACTGCCATGGAGGTGCCAATTTGGGTCATTAAATCAAGTGAAACATCTCCCAACGAACACTAGAATTTGTGTTGTTTCTGGTGTGAGGCTGAGCCTTGAAAAATGCAAAAGGATCAGCATTGAGCGCTAGCCCAGCGGTGCCTAGCGTTGAAAAATGCGAGAAGAATAAGGCTGAGCGCCAACTGAGCAGTGCCCCAACGCTGGGACCCCTGTGGGTTTGGAACAAAATTTTAATGTTGAGGCTGAGCGTTGGATTTGAGGCTGCGCGCTGAGCTGCCAGATTTTATGTGTTTACTGTTTTGATGTGTTTCATTGCATTAGCTGGTCTGAAATGGATTATTTTGACTATCTTGGTATGCTTTGAATGAGATTGGGTGAATATGGACATGTACGTGAATTATGGAGGAATTTCGTGGAGAAATTCTAAGTGTGGATGAGGTAGGGTATGTAAAGACATAAGGACTCAGTTTTGGTTGGTATCCTGACGCTCCAATAACCATTAAGACTCATATAGAGTATAATGAGTTATGTCGTGAGGAGTAACAGGAAGTCTTAGCCATTGGACTCGATCAAGTCTTTGGTGCGAAGGAGACTTACTTGGTGTGATGATTGGGTGATAACCCCATGAGGCCAAACTCTGCAGAGTTTGGGAATCATACATCGGTGCAAGCCACCAAGAGTTCCGATGTTAATTGCATATATCCGGATAATTGAGTCTAGAGTTGAATGACGTGTGAGTATTGGAATGTTCCTATGTGAATTTGTGATAATTGATTGTTATTATGCTCTCACTCTAATGTAACCTTCTTTAAATCATTATTAGCTTACCCTACGTGTTTTATGTTTGTCTACCCTTTGTTTTATTCTTTGCAATGATCACTTAATTGTGTAAGCAGAGGAGGCTACAGTTGGAGAGTTTTCGCGTGGTGTTGACAGTAGGATTGAGCAGTAGTATCCAGAGGTCTTGTAGATAAGTGTGTTTTGTAGTAAGTGGTTAGAATTTACCTTCCCTTTCTTCTAGAGGTCTTGTACATATAGTATTGTCATTACTCAGTTTTGGATGATTGTATAAGATTATACTTAACCTCCATGCTATCTGCTTTGGGTTATCATTATATAATGCTTTATTTAGTAGTTTAAAAGCTATTAAATGAGATGTTACATTTTGCGAGGAGCCATCATTTAGGTTGAGAAAGAGCTTTCCAGGGGGAGCTTTAGCATGGGTCAGTTTAAGCATAGAGTTTACTAGTTTAGTTAAGTGTATAATTGATATATTTTTATAGTCATATCTTTTGTAAGATTGTATTAATATATTGCGTACACTGAATTATCTGGTTTAGAACTATGATGAAACTTCTTATTTTTATTAGTTTCAAGCTGCTTAAAATTGGGATGTTATAGTAAATATTGTTATTAAAGTAATGAAGTAGCAAATCTAAGTTGTGCAATAATGATTTCAGTTTTAAATGTAATAAATATAATTGATATTAGAATATAGTTTTGTTAATTAATTTTATGAAATCATTATAATGATATGTGACTTATGTGTGTACGCACTTTTTTCTTATTTTTTTTATTTGAATTTTTTTAGAATAATAATATAATTGCTATTATATTTATTTCACCATTAAAAGTACTACTACTAATAATAATATTAATATAATTTAAAAATTTAAAAATATTAAAAATATATTTAGCAAAGTATTTAGTATAAAATTATTATAATAACACCCCTATGAATAGTAATAGTAATAATAATAAAAATGTTTATGCTATAGATATTAATATCAATGTTAATACTAAGGCTAATGTTAATTATAATAATCTATAATTATATATAAAGATATACATAAAAATGAAACAGATAAAAATGAAAAGTAATTGAAATACGATCCTATAGTAAATTAAATGGTTAAATATGATTTTGATCTCTTAAATTTCAGTGAATTTTGGAATTAGTCCATTTCGAAACTTTGGACTAATTTAGTTCTTCATCTTTCGAAATACGTGGATTTAGTCTTTTTAATCAAAATTTATTAAGTTTATTTGACATTTCAAATGTGCTTCATAATAGTATTTGACTTAACATTAAAGCAAAAATGTGTTAAACAATATAAACAACTCAAATACAATCCTAAAATGCATACGATACATCAAATAAACCTAACAATATTTGATTAAAAGGACTAAATCCACGTATTTCAAAAGATGAATGACGAAATTGGTCCAAAGTTTCGAAATTGACGAATTTCAAATTTTACTGCAAGTTAAGGGTCCAAAAACATATTTAATCTTAAATTAAATTAAGATGTGTATCTAACTATAATAATAATACCATTATAATAATATCTCATAGGGATAAAAAATAATAATAATACAAAACTACATATATAAAGATACACATTTTTTATGTCCTTTTTTGTTTTTACTATTTTATTCTCTTAATTATTACTAGGGTATACACAGGTATTGTCACGCCTGTGTGTACACGTTTTTTAAATATACGTGATATTATATTAGTAGGTGATGATCACTACAAGAAAAAATGGTATTATCTATTGAAAAAATCCGTAGGAAACACACAAAATGCGTAGATAAAACTGATTTACCTACAGATTATCTACGGACAAAATTTTGTAGGTAATTACCTGCAGATATATCCATAGATAATTACATACGAATTTATCTGCAAGTAATTACCTACAAATTTATCCGTAAGTAATTTAGCTAAAACGTTTTTACCTACAAATTTTTGTTCGTACATAATCTGTAGATAAATCAGTTTTATCTACGAATTTTGTGTTTCCTATGAATTTTTGTAGTAGATAATACAATTTTTTCTTGTAGTATAAAAGAATATGGATTTAACTTATTAAGCATTCTTAAATATTAGTTTTTATCTTCATTCCTGCTATCAATGTCAATAATGGTTATTTTGCTTTTCATGTTTGTAGTCTATGATAAGTGGACCAACTTTTAACCAAATACATTACTAAAGAGTGCATTCAACTTTGGTTATATTAGGCTGCATAACCTTGGACGGAAAACAAGTATAAATATCACAAAATTTATATACATTAAATTGATAAAAGAGAGTTAATATACAATTTTACGGTAAGGTACATAAAATTATTTTTCTAAATTTAAACAAAAATATATGTGCAAACAAAACATATAAAATGTATTTAAAGAAAGAGTTACTCAAGTTAACATGAAGAGTCTTTCAAGTGATTTAGGTGCTTATACAATAACTTGAAAGGGTGGCAAGAATAATTTAAATTGTACATAATGAGTAGTTAAAATAAAAAATTTATTATAAACATTTAAAAATGTCACATAACTTTATTTTATAATTTTAATATTTTATGATTTTAGATTATAGTTAAGATTCACTATTATTATTCCCTCGCAATAAAAGTCTTTTCATTTGACATGTCATGTGTGATCATATTTATTATTGTAATTTTTTAGTATGTAAGTATTCATACAAACGTATCTTGTTGATGGTTGATATGTTGTCACGTACTTATAGAATCATCACAAATATTATGAGAAATGACAAAAGTCGAAAGGTACATAAAACATTGTCCTATTCGAAAAGTGTTCTCTTTTTTTTCTTTGAATTTAATGTTGACATAAAGTACGTGTAAATTTCTTTGCAACACTAACGAATTTTCTTTATTGATATATTTCAATCACCTTTCTAATGAATGAATTCGCGGTGGTGGGAAATTATCAATATTATTATATTATATATACTTATATATGAATAATTTTTTTATCCACATTTTTTCCAATTAATAAAATCTATTGACAACCAGAATTATTAAAATTATTTATATTTCATTTAATAATTATAATAATAAAAATATAATAATTTTATTAATTTTATCTATACCTATATTATATATAAGGAGATTCATATTTTTTTGTGTTAACATTTGTTTTTCAATTTTATTTTTATTTATACCTATATATAAAACTATTTATATTTATTTTTATAATTACAATAATAACAATTTATTTTATATATATATATATATATATATATATATATATTTCTATTTTGTATTTATAATTATTATTCCTATTTTACCATTTGCAATAAAATTATTTATTCATTTTTTAAAGACTAACTGTTATTTTTATATGTTCCTAACTGATATTTTTTTTTCTTCATTTCTAGTTATTTTTACTTTTTTATTCCATTCAATTCACCTTGCTCTTATATAAACTTCTTTTATATATCATCACCTACAAATATAATATTATACATATTTAAAAAAAAAAATACATATACATAAACGCGATACAATAATAATTATAAAGAAATTCTTCTCTTTGGCGTCCGATTTTCAATTTTACCCTTTATATACACAACTATACACAATAAATAAAAACCATTTACAATAATAATTATAACAAGGACAATAATATTATAGGTTTTAATTTTTTTTTTAAATAATGCTTTTGAAATTATGTTAGAAGTGGATTTTGAGTCTAATTCAATCTCACAAAACTGGCTTGTAAGGTTAAGTTTGTGGATTAACCTGATTTCTAATCGACGTGAAACTTTCAAAATATATATATATATATATATATATATATATATATATATATATATATATATATATAACTTGATTTACTCTTTTATGTCTACAATTTATATTTTAATTTTACCCATATAATTATCATTAATTAAATTATTGAATTAGGAGAACTATATCAATTTCTTTTCATAGTTTAAAAAAAAATAATTGTATCAGTTTAAAACATATTTATAGACTAAATACATATTTAGTCCCGCATAAAATCACAAACTAAGTATAAAAATTATTTAGTATACTCTCTTATAATCTCTAATAAAAAATTGTAATTATTAATTAATGTGACCAAACTAATAATTGTGTTTCTTGTTATTTTAAGTAACAGTGACATTCAACAAAGAAAAATGGACAATCATACCTCTCAATTTACAACAAATCTCTAGTTAAGAAATGAATCATTAGATTAGATGATTCTTACTCACATAGTTGCAATTTCAATTTGTCTCGAGTAGAGTGGCACGTGTGTGTGTGTAATGTAATGCTACAAGTTATTCTTTACAACAATCAAAAGTCAATTAAAGGTTTAGAACTAGCAAAACATCATCATTAGTTAATTATGGCAGACAGCAGAATTTATAAACTTTTTTGTGTCGATCTTCTTGTCCATTTCAAAGTTAAAATAAATAAATAAATAAAAGAAAAAAAACAGTTGTAGCAGCGTTTTCGTTTATACATTAAGAAATGTTAATCGCAATTAAATTTTAATCACAAATTTACAAAATTATAATTTTAGACCTAATTAACTTTATAGAATTGTACTTTTCTCAAAGCTGTATAACATTTTTCAATTTAGTCCTTATTCTCATAATGAAAATTTCTCTGCTTATTTTTGTACTTTTCTCAAATTGCTTATTTTCAATTTTCTTGTTTTTGTTGTTCTACGGTCATCAACTACTCGATTCTGGACGGATTTTCTTACAATTTATTAAATGCCTGAGAGATATTTATTAACATTATTTGAATATCTGAGTTACATATAACTTTCGTCACAGAATTGGATCAAAATTTTCCTCTTACTGTTTCTCGCTGTCTTTCGCTGATATATCACATCATACAGTGCTTGCATTTAATTCGCATACAAATTGGCAAATTATATATACATCAAAGTGGAAAATTACACGAAAATACATAATTTATAATTAAAGATGTACATTTTATAATGAGCATATGAATTTAAATTATCACAGCGGGTCACATTTTCCGTTTCGTTTTCTTTCTTTTTTTTTTTCATTTTCATACTCATTCACCCTACTATGGTCGATGGAGCTTTTCAAAATTTTCATAATGAACTACTTCTACTAATAGTTTACAATAACATGTTTTGCCATTTATAAGAAATTTAAAAATGCATTAAATTTAAATTAATTTTATTTCAATCTATTTTATTCTTTAAATCGCCGATAAAAAAAAATTTAATTTTTAAATATTTATATTTAATTTAAATTTATCAAATTTTAATTCCTTCATTTAAATAAAATATTTCAATTATCATCAAATATAAAAAATTAAATATTAAATAATTTGTAAAATTTAAAAATTTAAAAATTTAAAAATATCAATATTAATAATATGTTTTAGTATTTCTTTAATTGATGTCAACCGTAATTATTTAAGCTGAAATAAGTCATGATTAATTTTATGGTGTTAGTTGAAGTTTTTTTTTTATTAGTTTTTTAATTGATGTAAGTTGAAAATTTATCAATTGACTTTTATAAAAGAAAATTCTAGCTATTTTTTTTATTCAACTTAAAAAAAAGTAATAAATTTATTAACAAAAAAAAAACTAACATTAGCACTGATGATAAAAAAAATCACCAAAGACATAGGAAAAAGAAAACAACTACGATATGTGTCAATAAATAAAAAAGTTAGTCCACATTCGTTAAAATACAGCCTCCTCAACATTGGCTAAGAAAATTATGACTAATATCTAGAAATAAAAAGTGATATACAAAAATAAAATAAAATAAAAACTCATTAACATCAATAAAAAAAATACATATTCGGTAACAACTATATCACGATTCATGAATTTGTTTTTTAGTAATAGGATTATACTTATTTGTAAGCTTTTGACTAATCATTAACACTAAGAAAATTTTTTCCTCTTGTATTCAATCTCTCTTCTTTGATTTGGAATATGAGCATATGCAATGAATGCAATTGAATATAGTTATATGATCTATATATTGTTTATGATTATTCCGATATTTTTTGAAAGCATATTATTAACAAGTCTTTTATTCAGTACTTGAATGTTCCAAATAACAATTTTAGGTCAAAAGTTTAAGAGTCTTCCATGTTGGTATTCTCCAACGATAGTTCTTACTTTTATCATCATTTATAACAATGTGACATTCTATTCAAATTCATGTTATGTTAGGTATATTTTCAATACAAGATTTACAAACATAAGATTTCATTATCCACTTCCTATCATATATATTTCGACACATCATTAAGACTGACCATCAACTTTTAATATCACTTTGGATTAGAATAGTTTGCAATGTATGACTTTTCCTCTCCAAAATATCCTAAGCTCCTAAAATTGTTAACAAACACTTATGAGTTATAGTCTCCACCATGATCACTCTACAAAATCTTCATAGCACTATAAGAAAAATTGATATTACTAACATACAAAATCTGTCGATAATACTGAACTTTCATTGGTAAATCAAAATTATTCATGGTCTACCGACGACCAAACATTCGTCAATAAATTTCTCATCGATAACTTTTATCGATGGAGCAAGAATTTCGTTGGTAATTATAAAAAAAAAGTCCGTCGTAAAATTCGTCACTACCACCTGTATTTGCTTCCTCCTTTCTAGATGAATTATAGACATATATTTAGTATACACTTATTCATCTTCATTCATCAAATACAACTTTAATATTTGGGGGTTGCTCAAGGATCTGTGGTTTGTTGGATAGCCTTGGACCTCTATTGATTTGCAATTTGTTTAGCCAACTATCCAACTTGTGTTTCCAAATTTTTGATTGATGCTTTTGTGTTCTTCTGGTTGGACATTGAGGATTGTATGAATTTGTCCAAAGTATCCTTAAAATTGTTAGTTTTATCATATAATGAAGGATATTGTTGCCCTTGAGATGGACTAGTTTCTTGCTTCCATCCATATTGTGTTCTTTGGTTTTTCCAATCCTGTGAAAAATTGTGAGTATTGTTATAAGGATTAGAAAAATTACCTTGTTGATTGTTCAAATGCAGGACTTGATTCGCTGAACCAAAGGTTTGTTGTTAGATAATCTTAGTCTTTGTTATTCTAGCTAGCAGTCATGATTTTTTCATGTTCAACTTCATGCTTAAATGATGCAGTTCATTTAATCAATTCATTTAGTTCCTATCTAGCTTTCACTCAATATTTTCCTTTAAGTTCAATTATCAACTAGACTAAAATCAGAACTTCTATTACCATAAGTTAAAAATCAGAAATGCACTTAAAACACGAATCAACACCTTTGTAATATGTTTGGTATTTTGAAAACTACACCTTCCACAAAATTCCAAAAAAAAAAATGTTCTTACATTCAAATTAAAGATCATTGAATCAATAATGTAATAAAAAAAATCAAACCAATTAGATAATTGTGCCGAACGTTATGCATCAAACAAGCAACAAAGGTCAAAGTTGTCCTCTACATTTTATTTGGTATTTTCAAAATGAAGCTACATCTTCCGTAGAACTCCACAAAATATGTTCTTATATTCAAACTTCAAATCATTAAATAAAGAACGTAATTAAAAAGAATCAACACAATTGGATGACTATGGAGAATGTTACGCATCAAACAAGCAGCAGACGTCAAAGCTGTAAGATTTCAATTTTGAACTAAAGAGCTGATTTTATGCTAAAAAGTTTCCCTTCAACAACAATAGATACACAAAACTTTTCGACAAGAATATAAATATGTATCATTTGAACTTACCACTTGTTTGAGATTTGTGTAGGAGTAAAACAAAAAACTGAAAACATAAATTTTAGAAAAGAGAAAAACAATAAAACTGAATAGATTTATAAGAATATTTTGTACAAGATATGTACAAATTTGAAAAGGATTGCTTAATGTTTTCGAACAACGTAAGTATGCACAAATTTAAAAAAATATACAACAAACTTAAATTGATTACAAATTACTAGATATATCAACGCCTCGCAACGACATCGAAAACTTGTTGAATCCCATATAAGAGTGTAAATTATCCAACAAGTGCACTGGTTCGATTGTAGCATAACAAGGTCGTATCCATAGATATTTGGTTTGATAAAAAAGTAATTTATAATATATTTAAGTTTTTGATAAGACAACGATATAAGTTTGATAGCTTAAATATAAGTTTGGATGTGGGGATTGAACTTGACTTCTTTCACTCAACAACACTACCATTGATCATCTATAAGTTATGTTCTTTACCTTAGTGTTCATAAATTTTAATCGTATTACTATAGTATTAAAGCCTAAGGGTATTGGGCACAATGTGATTCTTCACCCTATTGTAATGACCCTTGCATTTATAAACAAGACTCTTTAAACAAACTAAAGTCGTGAATCCATCCCTAGTATCTAGCAAGCATTAAAAAATTTGATTGAATCTAAGCACTAAATCAGTTCCCACTACATTTAGGTTGATGAAGTATGATGATTGACCAAGTCATCATAGCAATAAACACTATTAATAATTCCTACTATTTTTTCTAAGAATTTTAATTGGCAGGTAATTCCTTCGTGGATAATTATTTCCTACAAAATTATAAAATTCGTAAGTATTTTCCACAAAATTTGTTGCGAAAAGTGTTTTATATAAACTATTTTGCAAAAAAATTGGCAGCAATTTCCTACAAATTGTTTTTCATGAAATATTTTTTAAGTATTTCCTGCAAAAACAATTTCAAAAAAAAATTAGCAAAAAATATAATTTTTTTAGTAGTGAAAAGAAAATCAAATAACCAACACATAAAACAAGAACATAATATATATTGAATCAAGTGCAATACATAGAGTTTAAAGAAGTTACATAAAATATCAATTAGAAAGAACTCAATTACTCATAATGATGTTTACAATAAATGCAAGGAGCCACTTCCTTCCTCCCATGATTCTATCTAATGATATTATAATAAGTGCCTAAAAACCTAGAACTGAATTAGTAATTCAGTTCTGAAAACCAGCATACCAATAACAAAGTCGTGCTCTATTTTTATGAAAAAATAGTGTGTTGCTTCAGCTCCCAAAGTGTTGGTCAACTGTGAGGTTTTCTCCCTAGTTAGGTTTTCTTCTATGCTTGAACTTCAAACTAGGTGATCAACAATGATGTTTTCCTTCCCAAGTGGATTTTCTCTTTAGACTCAACTATTAAGTTTGTGCTTGAGATTTCCTTGCAGTGAATATTCTTCATGTGTGGATCAACACCAATATCATTCCTCAATCACATGACTCATATTTGAATCTTCAGCAAACTGCATTACGGTGCTCAGCGTCAACTTTGGAGCTCAGCGCCATCTTTTTAGTTTTCTTCATTTTACCTGCAAAAACATCACAAACATATCTATTTCCACTTTTTATAACTTCTCTACTCCTCATTCTATAATTAAAGGCAAAATGGGTTGTTTTACTAAGATTTGTGTGAAATTCATATAAGATAAATGTCTAAATGATATGCAATTATAAGTAAAGTAGACAATTATCACCTTCCTTTTCTATATTTTGCTTATTAAAATGTAGAATCTTATATTTATTGAAACATTTGGCTTTCATGATCTTTATCATGCATGATTGTAAAGTTAAAAATGTTTTTTTAGACTTCACAGAAGAACTTTTTTCAAAAGAATTCACCATTGCAAAAATAAGGTCATCAAGAATTTGTGGTGTTTTCTTTATTTTTATAAAGATTGCATAACACTAAAACAAAATTAATGTTCTTGTCACCCTTTTCTTTAATTTTTCATCTATACATTTTATACTAAAAATCATAGCTGGTTGTATGTTCTTTATTGCTCAACATTTTCATCTTCTTTTCTTCACCTCTTTCCTTCACCTGAAAACTCTACCACTTTCAAAATTTCATACTTGTATTCCTATTTTTATACATTGAAAATAAAAATGACTAGTTACAATCAAGAAAAATATCAATTTTTTTAAATAGAAAATCTATCTAAAAATATCAAATATTGGTCATTATGTTAAGCATATTTAGGGATGTCAAAACAATATA
>Ga0214544_1007315_pt1 | contig 19498 bp, 7 predicted proteins | sample CNSS3metaG_FD_160074 | JGI IMG/M metagenome (GOLD analysis project Ga0214544, IMG submission 160074) | Root nodule microbial communities from cowpea collected in UCLA plant growth center, Los Angeles, California, USA - CNSS3 | ecosystem: Host-associated > Plants > Roots > Nodule | place: USA... | reverse complement strand
TATATATATATATATATATAATACTCTCTTTCTAATTCTTATATATATATACTCTGCTATCCAAATTGGTGAGTTTGTCGGTTCACTAATTTTACCTTTATTAGTTATTGATTAAAAAGTGATTTTTTATTTAAGATTTGTAATAAATAATTTGTTTATCATATATAATTATTTGAATTAATGATATGTTTTCTTAAATTATTGAATAATTAATTTGATATAAATGTATTTACTGAATAAAATATGATATAGTGAGAAAAATATACAATTAAAAAAAATCAAATACGTATATATAAAGATACTTTGAAATTAATTATCAGAGTAATTTGTAGAATGTACATTAAATATTAAAATAGTTAAGAGAAACTTTTTTCATTTGTAAAAAAAAGTTAATTAAGTTTCAAAGTCACATAAATTTTGAAACTTAATTAATTTTTTATGGAACTTAAATAGCTAATTTAATATAAAAAAATTGACCTAATTTTAATATAACTTTAAAATGACCATTATAAAATAATTCAGCATTCAATTCATAAATAAAACTAATGAGAGTGTAAAAAAAGTAAGATTAATTTTTTTTGTTCCAATTTTTGTCAAATTAATTCTATTTTTATTTTTATGTTTAAATATGTTTTAATTTTCGTCAATTTTATTTAATTATGTCATATTTTTCTAACATTATTTAAATTATTAACGGTCATGTAAAAAATTATTATTCATGACCGTTAATTATTGTGTCAGAAAAAAAAAATTTAATTGAACAAAATTGACAAAAATTAAAATTTATTTAAACACAAAAACAAAATTATGAATAATTTAACAATTTGACGAAAATTGGGATAAAAAAATATTTTAACCAAAGTAATATATAAATCATGCCTGCTTCGGGTGATAACTTTTGAATTGGGTCAAACCTAACAATTTTTTGAAAAATTTTATGACCTGATTTCTTTACGTGCTTAATTGGTTAACCACATGCACACATGGTTCTCTCGTTTGCTGTTATACTTATAGGTTTTGGAAAAACTGTTAATATTATTTTTAAATTAAGCAAATTTATTTACCTTCAATTAAAAAAACTAAAATAAAATGAGTACAGAAATTCAAATTTTGATTTTGGTGGAATCCTTCCCTTTAATCACCCTTAATAATTTGCCACTTACACTAACAAAGAGATACATATCCAAGAACAGAACGCTTAAAGAAACTAAGCATTTTTCACATTTGAAAAGACCAATGATACAATAAGTATACATAGTAAAAAAAAACTGTAGTTTACACTTCAAATCAAGCAATAGAGAGAAAACAAAATTGACAGAACAAGAAAAAGCACAGTAACAGCGTGAAGAAGAAAGAAGAAAAAGAAGAGGAGTTGATATTTATAAATGCATGTGTGACTTAAACAATAGTATTTTGAATTTTGGTGTGACCCGAAGGAAAAGTTGAGTCCTGTTTCACGATTTGGTGTATCTGTCTCTGCTGAAGCATCTGAAGGTTCATTCGAGAGCATGACCTAACCATGTCACTTGCTAAGGGAATCACGGGAAGAACATCACAGTTGCATATCTCAATCATGAACCCATCTGGGTCATGAAAAAACAACTGATCCACTTTAACACCACCTTCTTCCACCGTTGCACGCACGTATTCTATCTCCATTTCCTCGAGCTTCTTCTCCACTGCTCCCATGCTTTCACACTGTTTTCATTAAGCCACAACCACAAACAATAACCAAACAAACCATGTTCATTAGTTTTCTTCATTCAGTCATTTTGTCAAACACAAAGTTGTTATTTATTGTATCAAACAAAACACCGCAGTTTCGTTTCACACTAAAACCTTGCCTGGAATGATATGTGATTATCTTTCGGATTAATTTCTTTCTTTCTTGGAATGTCGCTAGGGTCCTCTGCTTGAAGCAAGTGAATTCCAATCCCATATCCGAACAGCCTGTACCCAGAAGGAACAAAGTGAAGAGAATTTACTCCATTAAAAAAGTTTGAATTTTTTTCTTGACATTTTTGTTGAACTGAGAAATCAGAGTTTGAAAATGTTACCATGCTCCGTCAAAATCAAATGATCCTGGCCTTCTGATGGGGAAGAAGCCGAGAATGTTCTGATAGAAGTTGATGGATTCTACGACGGAGGTGCATATGAGAGAGATATGGTTCACAGATTTTAGGTGCAGAGGATTTTCCACGCTTTCTTTCATTTCGTGAATCAACGAATGAAAGAGTTGAAAATGCAAAAATCAAAGAAGAGAGAAAAGGAAGGAGCAGAAGAAAAAAAGAGAGGAAGTGCATCTACCAAGGCGAAATGGGTGGGCACCATATATAGAAGACAAGCCACATCGGTGCCACATCGGAGGGATTTTTTTTCTGACACATCATTTCCACGTTATCCAATCACCGCTCAAATCCAATTTCACATACGTTAAAATCTAATTCTATTTTTTATTTACCTTTTTATAAGCATTTATATTGAATAAATGCAAGTACACAGTGTAATAGAATTGTCGCATTTCTTATTTTTATTACAAGTTGTTTCAAAACCTAAGTTTATTATCTTCTTTTAAAATATTCTTGCATTATTTAAAACGTTTTGGTTAAATAAAACATTATATCAAATTTGTTAGTTTGAACATTTTTATTAGGGTTAAATATGTTTTTGATCCTTTAATTATTAGTAAAATTTGTAATTAGTTCTTCTTGATAACTTTAAATTAATTTGGTCCTTCGTCTTTAGACATGTGTAGATTTAGTAATTTAACCAAATTTTGCTAAATTTATTTGACATTTCAAACATGTTTAATGATAATATTTGATTTAATATTAAAGCGAAAACATGTCATACGGTATAAAGAACTCAAATACAGTCATAAAATATATTTAAAATATCAAATAAACTTAATAAAATTTTGTTAAAAAGATTAAATTCATGCATTTATAAATATTTATAATGATAAAAGACTATATTGGTTCAAAGTTTGAAGAAGAGACTAATTTCAAATTTTAGTATATTTACCCTTTTTATTATGTATCCGAACCTTTTAAATTGGTTAATTCCATTTGTCTCATTTAATGGAAAATTAAGTCTTCTGGATTAAAAGAGAAAAAGATATAGGAGACATAAAAGCTAATTGATATATTTAACTCCAATTTCCTCTTTAATCATGGTTAAATTAAATTGAAAATTTGATAGTAAATATTTTTTATTTTCACTATTGAGATTGTGAATTAAAAATGTGTGGTTAGGAAAATTAATTTTATATTATTATTTTATTTAAAAGTTTTACTATGTTAATGTATTGACTAGTTATATACACTTTTTTTTATATTTTTTATTTGATTTAATTAACTGGTACGCCAATGTGACTTTTACTTATCATATTAGAGATTTTCTTTACTTAAAAGTATTGATGTTTTTTTTTTAATTATTATTATGATATTTTAGTGTTACTTATTCTATATTCTTTAAATTTTGAAGAATTATTTCCGTTTCATACTATTGTATTTTTATTTAATATATTGTTGTTTCTTATCAAAATTATAATCTAACTTTAGATTAAAAAATTAAATCAAATCAAATATATTTAAAGGTGTGAAAGTCTTAACTTTGGTAATTCAGTAAAACCTTAAAAACTCTTAGTAGGTGAAAATTTGAGTGAGTGTTACTATTTTGAGAGCGTAATGTGTTTACAAATTTAAGGGACTAAGAAACTTTAGGGTCAAATCCTAGTGTAATCTATTCATTGGTTTTTGTTTTATTTTTCTAAAGATTTGCATTATAAAATTGTTATTTTTCATACATCCCACTTAATGGGTTTAAATCATTATCTACCAACATAATTAGTGTTTGATTAAATCTAATTTTTCACTTTTGATAATAATTGTAATTAGAATAGATTGTGATAACATTTTTTTAATTTTTTAAACTATATTTTATTTGTAAAAATGTGTAAATGAAATGTTTTTAAAGTAAAAAAAAAAACTATTTATGATATTGAGTGATAAAAAAAAGACGGAGGAAATATATTGGAAAGTATATACAAAGTAGTAGAATAAAAAATTGAAAATTAATTGTCTTACGAGTATATCGATGAGACGAGAGTCGTACTTTATGTGAGACTACTTTATAGGACTCTCTTAAAATAAAGTCTTTAAATATAATTTTAAGACGTGAAAAAAAAAATTATTATGCAAGAAAATTATATAAAGTCGAACATGAAAATGACAAGGAGAAAAAACAATAATAATATTCTTATTCACCAATTTCTCCATATGCGAGTTTTTATTTTATTTTCCTTAGTAATTATTTCTTTTACTTCATTGCATATTACATTTAAATTTTTGAATTTACATTATAGTTATTGTCTTACTTTTTAAATAGGCATTATTATTTTTTAAATCTTAATCCAAGTACCTTTTGTTTTATTACATTCTATGTAGTATGTGATATTTATATTCATGTCTCCTTACAAAAAATCAAGCAGCTTTTATTGAAAAACTATAAAAATAACTTCACCATTATCGTGATTTAATGTTAGAATGTCTACCTAAAAAAAATACTTTTATATATGTCCAAATACTTCAATATGTAACACTTGAATTTTTCAAAATTTTGAAATTTAAGTTCTGTAATAAAATAAAAATGAACATTTGTAACTTATTTATAATTATTTTTATTATTTATCGATTCTAAAATTTATTTCAGTTGTTACCTATGATAAACTTATAAAATATCTTATAACAAAGTACGAATCATACAATTATTCAAAAGTATTTGCTACTGTTTTGGTTATATGCATGTAAAATATACAGATAAATAAAAAGAAAAGAAAAGTGGATACTAAGAAACATATATAAAAATATCCAACTTTTAATATATTTTTCCTGCTATTACGCCAATAATGGGAGAAACTAAATGAGAACAATGATGTTGAAAGTAAAAGTGAATATAATATCACCATTATAATGTAGAAGTATCTTATCACAAACTACAATTATTTGTCGACTGAATACGATTTTTTTTTTCGGATTTATAATTACATGAGAATTTCTATGTAATATATGTTATTTTTTTATTGTACGAATTAGAATTTTGCAAATTTGCTGATAAAAAAAATCATAAAATTAGAATTTTGTTTACAATGAAGTAGTTATGATTGGATAATCTGATATGAACTATAATAACTTTCCTATATTAATTTAACCACAAATGTAATCAATCCGTTACCGTTTGTCATTAGTAAAAAAATTAAAAGTTTAAAAACACTGAATTTAGAAACTTAAACAGAAAATAATTTCCCTTTAAGAAAATTAAAAAGAAAATAAATAAATTGAAGACTTTTATTTTCTCAAAAGTTTTATGGGTTTTTATTTTATGACCCTTATCTAAATCCTAGAACCTTGAAAATTTTAAATTTTGAGATATAACTGATTGTTGAATAATCGAGATTCACAAAAACTCTTCAAAAGTATCCCTTGTGAATTGAATCATTATATGTGATCCATTTTTGAATGATTGAGTATTCATGATTTCATATTATGTACACTGTACTTGTACTGCATTAATTAAACCAGAGTGTCTTCACAAGTTTGGTATCTTTGATATTGTTTCTGCCACTCTTTTATGATACATATTCCAAGCTCCAACCTAATAATTTCGAATAGGAAATTGATTGTTTGAGAAAGTGAATTTGACAAATGTGATTTTCATTAATTTAATGTTTTAATTAAAAATAATTACACATCTGATAAAAAACGTGATTTTCATTAATTTAATGTTTTAATTAAAAATAATTACACTGATCAAAAAATGAAGGAAATTACAATTTATTTTATTGAAAACGTAATAATATGTGATGGTGGTTTACGATATAAAAAACCGTCCCGTGCCTCATTCAAAATTCTGGGATACTATTTTACAATAACATTTATGTTTGTTAAACTTTGTCAAATTCACTTTGTCAAACAATTAATCTCATTTGGAATAAGACGTCACAACCTTAAAATATAAATGTTATTTTCTACATTTTTCACACAATTTTTTTCTAATTTTAAAAATAATGAATATTATTTTATTAAACGACTTTCTAAACTAATATTTGAATATTTGAAGTAAAATATATTAAATAATGTAAATAATTGGAACGTGAACCTAAAATGTTACTTGTAACATATGAAATATGTATGAAATATCCATTGTAATTAAATTGGAATTATTATATCAATTAATTTTAAAACTTTAAATATTAAATATCAAAATTTTAAAGATCGACAATTTTTTAATTTTACACTAAAATTTAAATACTAAAAATATATTTAATTATATATTTTATTTATTTCTCGTATTTTTTTATTTTCGTGTATATAATATTTCTTTACTTATGAATGTATTACAATAACATTTATTGTCCTGAAAAAAAAAAACTTTCTAAAAATTTATAACCCGTCATTTTCTTATTTTAAATAGCCCTTCAAGATTTTTTTCTAATAACACGATGAAGCTATTGCTTTCATGGGTTAGTATACATGCGTTTTACAATTATATGTCTCCATTATTTATTGCATATTTTCCTCACTTGAGTCCATGTGTGGCAGAAAAAAAAAAACAAAAAAATTCAGCCAGATTGAAATCGTGATATGAAAACATATGTTAAACTATTTTTTGGACAAATAACATAATCACTTTAGTTACTTTATAAATATAATGAAGACAAAAATCGATGACTGATTTTTCATTTTTAAATTTTAATTTTGTTGTTCATTCACGCAATCATCGTATTTTTTTTTATCTGTTGCTTGTGATTTTCAATTTCATACAAGTTGATGTTCTTGTCAGATATCAGAATAACAGTATACAGGTATTCTAAAAGAAAAAAAAAATAGAAAATATATATATTGGATAATGATGTATTTTATTAGAAAAAATATTACAAATTTTTTCTCTATCTCTAAGGAAAAATCACTTAAATTAATTTGATTTTGTTAAAACTGAGTTAATTTGAAATATAAAAAAAAAAAATCAAAACCAGTGTAAGAGAATTGCATAAGGATGAAAATATGAAAAATGGATTCTGTGGGCGATGATAATAATAAATTAACACTTGCTCAACATTATTAATACAATATGTGTCCTTTTGTGGTATACTTTAATATCTCTAATACCTCTTATATGGTTTAAGCAATAAGGAAGGTGATTACAGTGATTTTTTTATTTTTTAATGAAAGTTGAATTATGAGTACACATGATCTCGAAGAGTTTCATTTACTTGTTTAAAAGTTATATTTAATTAAATATTATAATATGTTTAAACATATTTATGATTTGCATCTGTTTAAAAATTTTGTTCTATCTTGGGTTGGATATGAGTATTATAAAATAAGTATATATGATTCCCTATTTATAAGTGTCCTTAGTTTTGTAAGAAATCATTCGGCAGAAAAATATTTTTTAAATAAAGAAGGAATAGTCAAACTCACTTTTAGATGTGAAACTCAGGTTTGGTATTTTTTTAAAATTTAATTCTATATTATTTTATATTTTTTAAAATAATACTCATATCTATTAATTTACTTAATTATAAAAAAAATATTTATTTTTAATTAAGTGATAATAATTATAACAAATGATTTTATCATTCAATTTTAATTTATATAAATAAATTTAAAGTATAAATGTTTGCGGGTTAAGTTATATAGGATTTGGACAAATTAATTATTTGACCCAGTAAAAGAGATAGAATCCGGTTTAATATATGCATATTTTATGCTAAGTTTAATCCAACTCATTCCTAACATATTAAATTGAACTAGATCAATTAAATCAAAAATTTAAAAAAATTAAAAAAAAGTAATTTTTAACTATCAATCTAATTAAAAGATAATACAAATCTTTATAAATATTAATTAAAGATTTTAAATAAACTAATAAATTAATTGATAACAAATTTATTTAAATTAATAAAGGAAAGAAAATTTAAGACAATTGATCTGCACAGATATGCAAGTCCCCTAGTGAACACTCCTAGTTCACAGTTTTCCATCAATTTTTTTTTTATTTTTTTTTATATCAAATAATAATTCATCGAAGATATGGAATGCTCGATGTTGCATTCGTGTTCACGGGCTTAGCCCAGTATGACTTAGTTGGAACTGCGTTGGGCCCAGGCCCTTGAGAGTGCGAAAGGAGTACATCCTCTGCTAGGGGGTTCGGATTTTTCATTTCTCAATCACATTTCATAAACAAATCGTTAGGGTTTTTGGTTGTTAACATCATCGCGAGAGAGTGAGTGAGAGATAGCAATGGAAGGCATAACAGAGGGAGTGAACAACATCAACATCACCGATTCCTACAAGAAGAATCGGATTCAGGTCTCTAACACCAAGAAGCCCCTCTTCTTCTACGTTAATCTCGCCAAGGTAGTATAGCGCCATGTCTCTGTATATCCGATTTGGAAACTCGTCATTGTTTTTTGTTTTTTTGTTTTTGTTTTTCTTTATTTTCTCATGTTTAGTTTTACCGATTCTGCAGAGATACATGCAACAGCATAACGAGGTGGAACTTTCAGCACTGGGAATGGGTATTGAAACTCCTTTCTTTTTCTCTGCCTTTAGAGTTTTATTCCTTGAATTTCGCTAGGGTTGGCTGTATAGTAGCCTTGTTAAATATAAGTCTAGCTCTGTTCTGTTGGAAAATTTGATAAAATAAAGAAATGATTACACTTCAAATTTTATTGAACAGACAATTACTCTCGGAAACATACATAATTTGATTAGTTTTCATTGGCTACCGCTGCATGCCCTTAACTTTTGAATGCCTTGAGTCTTGGACTTTGATTCTGATTCAGGCCTTTGAATTAAACTTTCTCTACTGTGATATTGGTGTTAAACTTACTATATATGTACTTATGCTCAGTTTAAAGCATCACATCACTGGTCTCCTATGCTCTGATTCCTCATTAAATTCCGAATAATAAACCGCATGTAGGTTGGTAGTCCACATTTGTTTACTTTGCTGACCTCACTGTATCCTTGAGCTGGGCTAGGAGTAAGAACTGAAGTGTCTATAATCTGTCTTTGTCAAATCTGATAAACTAATTTTTGAGGTAGATGTATTTTGGAGGTCTTGTATTTAGATTTTTGTCCTTGACTGATGATTACCCTAATGAAGATCTACACACAGGGTCATTTTGTCTAGTGTGGGTTTGAATTATAATAGGTTATATAGATATAAGAAAATTGCGTGACGTGTAAGTTGAAAATTCTATCGCAGATATTACTATTATAAATCAAAAGTTGAAATTAGAACTATAATTACTAAAAAATCTGAGAAGTTAATGATATATAATAATTTAGAGTTTACACATGCAATCAATGTCAATCTAGGAGCAACAAGAGCGTAGTAATGAAGTCGAAAAAATGAAAGTTGGTGATGACATTATCAGGAAAAGCATAACGAATTAGATAAAACAATAGACTGGTAAAGTGTGAAGGAACAGAACAAATCATAGTCTTGTAACATGTGTAATCTTCAAGGCAGCAGGGTTTCCTAAGCTATTATATTCTCATAGTAAAAGATTCATAGAAAACTAGAAGGAAATCACAAATTTCCCCAAATAATACACCTAAACGATTTTGAAGCAGATATCTTAGTAACATTGATATAGCACACAAATAGCTGCTTTACTCCCCTATAATGTGCCATCTTTCATCATCTGGTATTTCATTTGGTAGAAGATAAAAATACTGGGAGAAAACTGTTGCAACAGTCTGATAAGTATAGTTGCAATAATGAAGTGTTAAATAGAGTAACTTTTAAAATTTTATAATTGAGACAGCAATATTTTTATGTGTCTGTCATGTTGTTTTCTTAATTAGTAGAACTTTATTACAATGCACTGCTTTTTAACCAATCTTTTGTACCTCTCTTTTTCCTATTCTCTTTCCTTGATTCCAATCTTGGTATGATTTCCGAATTTTCAACCCCTTTTTTGGTTATTGCAGCTATTGCCACAGTGGTAACTGTTGCTGAAATTTTGAAAAACAACGGACTTGCTGTGGAGAAGAGTGAGATTCAATTTTTTCCCATTTCTTTTCTGTGAAATCCCTTTCCCCTGTTGTACATCTATCCTATTCTTCAGTAGATAAATAATGTAATCTAATTTGTTAATGACACAATCTTCATGCAGAAATCACGACATCAACTGTTGACATAAAGGACGATTCTAGAGGCAGACCCGTTCAAAAGGCCAAGGTAAGTCTGGAACAAATTTGTGTTTACTCCAGAATGTTATCTTGATGTTTGTGAGCATATGCGTGTGATTTCATATCATGCTCTAACAATTTACTTCCTACCCATAGCTTTGGAATCTGCTTTACAACTAGCCTAAGTTTTTGGGTTTGATGACTCGTGTTTTAGATTGAAATAGTACTTGGGAAAACAGCAAACTTCGATGAATTGATGGCTGCTGCTGCTGCTGAAGACGGTGAAAACGGAGAAGCTGAAGAGCAAAACGCATAAATTTCCTAAAAAGTACGCTTGAATCTGTTGAAGAAAAATGTACTGTTTAGTGATTTGCAATTTTATGTCGCGAGGTAGAGGACACGTCCTTTTCGACTGACCTGCAAAATTGAACACAATTTCTTGTTTCTTTTCTCTATAAATAGGCATTTCTTAATTTCATTTTTGCTGGGTTTTATGTATCAATTCTTCGTTGAGATGAAGGGGTTCATCTAGTGGTCTAATTTCTATGAATTTAACAATCTGTCAATTGCCTTACTGAAGCATCCGAAACTATGAAGGTCAACCTTACATTTTCTCTCTTTTCAGCGAGACAGTTGAACAATGACCCTTTTCATGGTGAGAACTGCTTCTATTTCCACCCCTTTATGAATTTTTTAAAACTTAGAATATTATTTTAATTGAAAAGATAATTTGTGTTAAAATGATAAATGTTTCTAAAATATATTTCCGTGCAAACTGAAAAAAATATGATGAAAAGGGTCTCTGTAAATGATAATGTTCTAAAGGATAGAGAAGTAAACAAAGAAATCGTTTTTTTTTTCTGGACTAGGAGTTAATGTATGAATATATTCATGGACATTTTATATAATTTTTAGAAGTTATATTTTAACATTTGTTTGTCACGGTTGTTTATAATGAGGGTTTTTTTGTTCAAAGATCGTTTGATTGGTCAAATTAAATGTATCAAATAAAAAAAATTAGTTACTTACCATAATGAATAATTTAAAGATCATTAAATTGTTTAATAAAAGAAATATGATATTATCTGTAAAATATTTGTCATAAAGCGAAAATATTTTTTTTAAAACGTAATTAAAAAATCTATCATTGTTTAATGTTTTTTTTATCTTATTCTATTGAATGCATTCATATATCATTCATATTAAAAAACACAAAAGTTATTTAATTTTGTTTGCTCAAGTCGAAGTAAAATGTTTTGCAATGGCTTATTATTACTTATGTTTATACCAAGTCATTTTGAACCACCATTTTTTGAACGTTACCAGAGGTTAAGTTTTCTTTTTTCTATTCACAAAAAAATTATTTTAAACGCCAATTAAGAAAAACTAATATTTTCACACGCACGAGTGATGCCAAATTTAATCGCGAGTTCCATATTGTTTTTAAAAAACCTTAATGTTTTTGTATTTTATACTTTATAAAAAAACTTTAAATGAGTTTCTTTACTTGTTTTTATGACAGTAGTAGCCCTATAGCGACTATTAAAAAATTCATTGCACTTGTATTACAACCATCATTTGTTAAGTTGTGAGTTTTTAAAAAGGAAAGTAATACCTTTTTCATAATACATTTTGAATCATTATAGAAAATAGAGATACTTTTTTTTTAGTAACATTCACGTACAAGTTTATTCAAAACTTGATACAAAATAGTAGGAACGTCCTTGTATTATAGCATTTCAATGATTTTCTTACGTATGACATGTAGTGATATAGCTAATCGGAATAGTGAAGGTAGAGTAGATCCTTCACCATAAAACAACAAGTAGGAACGATGTTCGTAGAGAGATAAAGAGATTATTCATTAATGATAGGATAATATTAGTATAATATGCAACGTAGTACTTCTCCAATATTATTTATCTTCCAAGACCCGGTTCATCTGCACCAACCACATACTCTTAATTAATTGAGTTTATAATATAAAAATAAGTTTGTTAACATAATGCACAAATATTAATTGTATTTCTTAAATCATTTATCATTTTCTTCAAAAAAATATAAAGACTTTAAGAGAATAAAGAAGTAAGTAAAAAAAGTCATACCATGTTTAACTTGATTAGGAAAGATTTGATCATGTGTAATTTTAGCATAAACACCTGCCTCATCTACACCACCATATACTGTTAATTAGGTTTCTAATCAGTGGCGGAACTTGGAGAAAAAATTTAGGGGTGCCAAATTAAATTTGTTATATATAAATTTTTTTAGTTAGAAAAAAAGTTTTTCATTTTTTCTCCTCATTTTATCTGCTTAAAACAAACACATAATAGTAGAATTTAAAAAAAATATGACTATTATTTGTTATTATATCATGATACCAAACCATGATATCATTTTATATTAGCCCTTTGTACCTCATTAATTTGATTTGGTGGGTATTGTCAAATTTGAAGACGCTTCTCCCGGATCGCGTTTTAATGAATTTTTAAATTCATTATATATAATTCTAGGAACTTTAGAGATTTGATTTTCATTGTCTTGAATTCTTGGTTCTCATGAAAAGTTTAGTTAACATATATGGATTTTTTTCATCTTTATCACAAACCTCCTTCTTTAAAAAAAGAATTAATTTGTTTACTCTTTATCATAATGTTTCTAATATAAATTTATCACATCTTACCTATTTAGAAAAAAAATAAAATTTATATTTAGAAATCACAATTATCACAATGCAAGACATAACAAAACTTATACCACTTTAATTAAATAAGCAGCACAGTATAAATTCAAAACTTAAAAATAAAATTTACCATAGGCAGTAGAAAACACAAAATTCCTAACTTTCATAATTAAGGGTTATAATAATTTAGGAAAAAGTATAATTAGGATTTATACAATTTTCATAAAAGAATTCCTAAAATCATAATTAAGTTTATACTATATAAACTTAATTTGGAGAAACATCCTAAAAAGATTAATAAATTCATCATACATAAATCATAATAAGATACTAAACTTTATCTGTGAGAGATCATGTGAGAATTACTTCAATCTCAATCTATGTGTTCCCCAATTTCCCAACCTCTGTTTTCTCATCTATCTCTTTATATTTATTTTTCCTCACACGCTTTCATGATAATTTACACGGTGAAAAAATCCTATAACCAAAAAAAATCCTAATCCCTTTTATAGATCAATGTCTCCATTAAATTTTTTATTTTATCTTTTATTATAATTTCCATAATATAAATTTAATATAAATAATATATAAATATAATTTAAATATATATATATATATATATATATATATATATAATAAATTCCAAAAAAAAATAAATTGGGGGAGTCTCTCCTCTGTCCATGCATAGTTCCGCCGTTGTTTCTAATATTAAATAAATTTGTTATCATAATGGACAATAATTATAATCCTTAAATCATATATGATTTTTTTTGAAAAATATATAGTATTTAAGATAACAAATAAGCGAAAAGAAGTTATACATGGTGTAATTTGATCAGGTGCAATTTGAGTAGGAACTGCACGAACCACATGTTGTTAATTAAACTTCTAATATAAAATGAGTTTGTGGAATGTACAAATATTAGTTATATTCCTTAAATCATATATAATTTTCTTAAAAATAGACTTTAAGAGAATAAAGGATTAAGTGAAAAAAGAAGTCATACATGGTCGTGGTGACGATGGAGGTCGTGGTCCCGACGGTGGTCGTGGTGGCGATGGAGGTGGTAGAGGTAGAGATTGATACAGAAACGGATTTCGTATTACAGTAGGATACACACACCAATTCAAAGATGGTAGAAGACAATTTGATAAAACTGATGCATCAACATTAGAACCAGTCAAACAACTTTGTGCAGAGACATGGGAGCAGGTTCTCAATACGGTTTGAAATTTTATAGTTTGAATGAACACTGGCAAATATTGAATTGACTCTTTAGGTTTATAGGAAGAAGTTGCTTGATAAAGTGAGACCTTGTGGTCTACCAAACACGCTTCCATGGAATCGAAAAGACAAAGAGACAACTTTAATTGGCCATTGATTTCACCACCAAGATGCATTGGATAATTTCCACTGCATGTTTCAACAACATGTGAGCTACAATGTGTCACAAACCTCCTAAGTCTTGGGGACTCGTATGCTTGAGATTGTCCATTAAATATTTGATTAATGGCTAAGCTGATGCTGACATGTTTAGCAAGATTAGCGATTTCATTAGTTCCAACATATTCTACAGGATCATGGGTTTCACTCGTTGCAGCATCGTCTATAGGATTATCAGCTTTATCAACAACATCTTCTGCAATTACCGCACTTATCAACAATAATACAGTGATTAGTATGACTTTCATTCTCTCCATTATTTGGTTTTCGTTATGATAAACCAATTTACAAATCTGGTTGTTGCTTTGGTGCATGAACTTTCCAATATATATATATATATATATATATATATAAGACTATAGAAACTATATTCATCTTTATTATTAAAAAAAATTATAATGACCTTTCATCTTTATTACACAACAACCTGACCCATTTGCTTTACAAGAGTTTAAAGTATATGAAATAAAACTTAATTAGATAAAACAGTAGAATGTATTCAATCATTGCATTAGGTAATATTGTAATAATTTTTTTGTATGGTATTTCATTATATATATACTAAAAATATACATTATCGTGACTTTTAGCCCTAGGAATGGGTATAGAAACCTCTCTCCTTTTTTCCATTTTTGAGTTTTATTGGTTACTTATTATTCTACATATAGCTCTTTGTTCATTCAGGTGTTATGTTATTATCATATCGTAGATTTACTCCTCTTTATGATTTTTTTAAAAACTTATAATAGAATTTTATTTAAAATGATACGCTGTATTAAATTGATAAAATACGCGTCTAAAATATATTTCCGTGGAAACTGAAAAAAATAAAATTCTGAAAAGGGTCTGTGTAAATGATAATGTTCCAAAGGTTAGAGAAGAAAATGATAAAGACATCGACTTTTTTTTCTTCTAGAAATATAGTTAATGTATGAATATATTCGTGGACATTCTATATAATAATTTTTACGAGTTATATTTTAACATTTCTTTGTCACGGTTCTTTATTACGAGGGTTTTTTTGCACGGAGATTTTTTGATTGGTTAGAGTAAAGGTTGGCTTAAAAATTTTAATTACTCACCCATTGAATAATTTATTGATTTAATATTGTAAAATATGAAACTGTTTAATTAACAGAAATATCATATTTATCCGTAAAACATTTTTCATAAGCTAAAATAATTTTGTGAAACGTGATTAAAAAATGTAATTTTTTTATATTATTTAATTTTTATTATTATATTAAGAATTAAGTATGTTTCTGATTTTTTAATTTTTAGTAAAAATTAATTTGTTTTTTAAATTTTAATTCAATTTAATCTCTCAACTTTTATTTATATATATATTATATGAGTTTATTCTTTTTAACCATTATTATGTTTATTCAAAATTTTAAACGTATTTTATTGTTTTATATTTTTTAATGCTTTTTATTATATTAAATGCATAGTGTAGAAATAAAGTATGTTTTGCAAAGACATATTCGTGGATGTAAGGCTACTTTACTTCCTATTAGTCAGTTTATTCATTTTCTTGACCGACAAAAAATTAATTAATTAATTAATTAGAACAAAATTATACCCGTTATTTGAAAACAAAAAAGTGAGGAATTACAGATTTAAACCATTTTCTTTCTATAATATTCTAGTTTTAGACGATGTACTTTCGTCGTTTTCTTTTTTGTTTATTTATTTGTTTATATTAGAAAAGTTAATATAATAATAATTATATTTATTTACATAATAATATTCAAATATTTTAATTATATATAAATTATAAATATAATATTTAAAATGAGATGCATTTATATCGATGATGATTGTTAACGTAGATATACTTGAAATATTATCTTGTATAAAATAGAAATAACATAAAGTTGATGTTAAAAATAATAATTAGAAACACATAGAGATATGTCATGTGCAAATATATGGAATCAACAATATTATTATTTTTGTAAAATAATAAATATTAAGATTAAAAAAAACATATATTTAAATATGTATTTATTAAATGATGTGTAGTTGTATGATTAAAATTTTAAATTAAACATTTTAACTCTTTTTTTGTCAACGTTGTACATAAATTCATAGTATAAAAATCATTTCTTACTATTACTAATAATAATAATAATAAACAATAATAATATTATTATTAATATTATTGTTAATATTAATTGATATAATAATACTAATAATAATTTTACCAATAATAATAATAATAATAAAATTTGTATTTATCCAAAGAGTATGTAGATTAAAAATTGTTATAACTATGAAATTGGTCAAAAGTTATGGAAATGCATAATTATTTTTTATTATGTTGGTATATATTGTAAAAGAAAACATGTAAATGTTGGAATTAAAATTATAAGGTATTGAAATTTAATGTTTAATAATACTATTAATGCTAACGTTAATACTAATATAAATTCAAATACAAATATTAATATCAATACCAGTAATATTAATACTAATATTAAATTCTATCATAACTATAAAGCTACTTTCTAAAATATGTATAAAAGAAAGTTACCAAATAATATAGCTACAATAAAAAAGATTTATGATAAGAGTATAATTTTGTTGAGTAATAATAAAAATAAATGATTCCTAATCTTGAATAAATTTATTTTCTTATTGTAGAATAAACTTTTGTTAAAACCTCAATCAACTATAAATTTGAAAATGTTACTTTGGCAAAACTTTTAGTTCGAGACCCGTGCTTATTTACAGTAGGATTTTTTTTAATTATTATTAAAGTATTTATTTAATTTCTATTAATTTTATAAAATTATATCTAAAAATCAAAATTATATACGTGACTTAAATATAGTATAGTTAACAATATTAATACAATAATTAAATATAAAAATTATTATTATTTATTTGTATTAAAAAAATTAATATAGTTATTATTATATTTAAATAAATAATTTATATATAAAATTATATTTAAGTGTTATAATTATATATAGAGTTATAAATATACTATTTAAACAAAGAATTTGATAATATGAAAAGATTAAATAACTAACTACGGGTATTTAATAGATCATAATACTAATAATATTAAAAATATTTATGGTAAAATATTTATATATTATAAAATATGATCTCGTACTGAAGTAAATAAAATTAAAAATTTTAAATAAAAACATATATAAATGAAAAGATATGGAGACATGAAATAAAAAAAATGAAGTTTAACTTAAGTATAATTAATAAAAAATTTAAATAATTTTAAAAATAAGATTGAATCTTATCGGTTTTGTAATAAACAACCCTTTTAATTTCATAGATATAAGATTTATAGTTAAATTCTGATGACATTATTTATTGTGTCGTCATAATAGCATATAAGTACATACTTTAACCTTTGCTCATTTCTGAATCTTCTTGATATGAATTTTAATGATTACATAGGATTATAATTCATAATCCTATAAGTGTTTCTAGTAAGATATGTATAAGATAAAATCTAAAATACATAAGATATTATGTGTAAGATTCAAACAAAAATATTTATAATTTTTTTTTATAAAAATAGTTATGGATATTCTGCAAATCCAAATTAACATATTTTTAGGCATTATTAAAAGAAAGTAGAATTTATATATCATTTTGAACACTTGATACAAAATAGTAGGAATATTGTATTATAGCATTTCAATGATTTTCTTACATATGACATATAGTGATATAGCTAATTGGAATAACGAAGGTACAATAGATCCTTCAGTGTAAAACAACAAGTAAGAACAATGTTCATAAAGAGATAAAAAGATTATTCATTAATTATAGGATAGTCTAGAACACATTTTAACTATTGTAATATTAGTATAAAATGCAACATAGTATTTTTCCAATATAATTTATCTTCCAACACCCGGTTCATCTGCACAAACCACATACTGTTAATTAAGTTTATAATATAAAAATAAGTTTGTTAACATAATGCACAAATACTAATTTTATTTCTTATATCATATATGATTTTCTTCAAAAAAATATATAGACTTTAAGAGAATAAAGAAGTAAGTAACAAAATAAGTCATACCATGTTTAACTTGATTAGGAGAAATTTGGTGTGTTATTTTAGCAGAAACACCTGCCTCATCTGCACCAACCACATTCAATTAATTAGGTTTCTAATATAAAATTTGTTATCAGAATGGACAATAATTATAATTCTTAAATCATATATGATTTTTTTTAAAAATATATAAAATTTAAGATAATAAAAAAGTAAGCGAGAACAAGTTATACATGGTGTAATTTGAGCACGATAATTAAACTTCTAATATAAAAAGAGTTTGTGAAATGTACAAATATTAGTTATATTCCTTAAATCATAGATACTTTTCTTAAAAATAGATTTTAAGAGAATAAAGGAGTAAGTGACAGAAGAAGTCATACATGGCGGTGGCGGTGGTGGTGGTAGTATAGGTGGTGGAGGAATTGGCACTAGAGTAGGATACACACACCAATTCAAAGATGGTAGAAGACAAGCTGATAAAACTGATGCATCAACATTAGAACCAGTCAAACAACTTTGTGCAGAGACATGGGAGCAGGTTCTCAATACGGTTTGAAATTTTACAATTTGAATGAGCATTGGGTTTATAGGAAGAAGTTGTTTGATAAAGTGAAACCTTGTGGTTTACCAAACACGCTTCCATGGAATTGAAAAGACAAAGAGACAACTCTAATTGGCCATTGGTTTCACCACCAAGATGCATTGGATCATTTTCACTGCATGTTTCAGCTACATGTGAGCTGCAATGTGTCACAAATCTTTTGAACCTTCGTACTCTTGAGGTTGTTCATTAAGTATTTGATTAATGACTAAGTTGATACTGACATGTTTAGCAAGGTTAGCAATTTCATTAGTTTTAGCATATTTTGCCGGATCACTGGTTTCACTAGTTGTAACATCTTCTGAAGGACCACCCACTTTACCAACAACATCTTCTGCAATCACCACACTTATGAACAATAATACACTTATTAGTATGACTCTCATTCTCTCCATCATTTGGTTTTCATTATGATAAACCAATTTACAAATTTGATTCTTGCTTGGGTGCATGAACTTTCCAAAATATATATATATATATATATATATATATATATATATATATATATATATATGTCTATAGA